>Ga0315290_10001323_pt1 | contig 17018 bp, 18 predicted proteins | sample YL17G12_0_MG_FD_203627 | JGI IMG/M metagenome (GOLD analysis project Ga0315290, IMG submission 203627) | Sediment microbial communities from Yellowstone Lake, YNP, Wyoming, USA - YL17G12_0 | ecosystem: Environmental > Aquatic > Freshwater > Lake > Sediment | place: USA: Wyoming | collected... | reverse complement strand
AAGTTGAATCAAAAGAAGAAACTAAATTTGAAGAAAGAATTAAGGGAACTTCTTTTCAGGATATTTTAGTTGAATGGGTTGACCGCGAAGAGAAGCCACAATCCTATTTAGATTTAATTCAGAAAGATATTACAGATAAGATTCAGGTAGCCAAGACCTTCTTTAATGGAAAGATTACACAAATCTATTTAAGTAACTTTCTTTCTATTGAAGAAATTAAGGTTGATTTGAAGAACGGTTTTTGGCTTGTGATGGGAGAGAATGGAACTGGAAAAACAACCATTACTGGCGAAGGGATTTATTGGATTCTTTTTGATGCCACCACAAAGAATCTGTCTAAAACAGAAGTGATTCGAGATAGACCTACCAAACAAAAGGAAGCTATTGGGGAATTATGTTTGGTAAACGATAAAGAGTTTTATACCATTCACCGCAGTTCAAAGAATGGGTTAGAAATTTTGCAAGATAAAAAGAATCTTGTTGAAGGTATGACAAAGATTCAGGCCCAGGAGTTTCTTGAGAAGCATATTCTTGGCTTTGATAAGAACACTTATCTGGCATCGTGTTATTTTAGCCAAGAACAGCTTCTCACGCTCGCACAACTTGGTGACGCAGATACTACAAATCTTGTAACAAACTTGCTTGGCTTTGAAACGTATGATTCTCTTTATGTTCAGATGGATTTAAAGAAGAAAGAGGTTACACTACAATTAGATTTAGAAGAACAACGTAGTGTAAGATTGAATAATGAACTTTGGAAAGTCACTGAACAGCAGAAAAATTTGAAGGAACAGATTGAAATGTTCACTAAACAGCAATGTTCACTAAAAGGTGAACAATCGGCTGTTACCATACAAATAGGGGAACTCACTACTTTGTTGGGTAACATTATTGTACCATCTGTAACAACTGAAGATATTGACGTTTCACTTTCCACGCTTAATAACGCTAAAAATGAGTTGGTTACAAAACGGAACCAACTACAGGAAAATGGGCAAAAGATTATTCAAGAGCAGAATCGAATTGATAAAGAAAAAATTAAAGTTGAAACAGAACGTAAAGCGATTGAAAAGAATATTGCTAATCATGAAGCTACATTTGCTTCACTAAAAGAAAACAAGTGTCTTTATTGTGGAAGTATTTTAAATGGAGATGATTTAGTAAAACATCTCGCGGAGGAGAAAGCCGAGATTATTTTATTGAGAGCGTCTATTACGGATAATACTCCTGAATTAGATAACCAACTTGAAAAGCTTTATGACCAAGAAGCGGAGAATACAGAGTTAATCTCCGCAACAAATGATGCGATTGTTAAAACTGAACAGCAGATGAAGGTGGCCCAGGACGCGAGAAACACCACTTTAAAAGCGTTAACTGAAGCTAACGGACGTAAGGTTAGCCTAACAGCACAGATAAAGCAATTGGAGCAGAGCAAAACCTCGTTGGTTAACCAAATGCAACAGGTTAACGTAGATGATAAAGTAGCGCAATTAAAGAAGTTAGAAGCGGATTTTGTTAATTATGATGCCGAAAAATTATGTATTAATGACAAGACAGTTAAATTAATTGAGATGTTAGCTATTTATGAATTTTGGCATAACACGTTCTCAAACAAAGGGTTACGAACTTTATTACTAGACCGCTTTGTTAATGAGTTCAACTCCATAGTGAAGAAGTATTGTTATCAAGTGAGTGGTGGTGAATTTGTGGTAGAGTTTACTCCAACGTCCAAGATTCGAAGTGGATTAGAAAGAAATAAGCTTGGCCTCCAAGTTGTCTACAAGGACAAAATGGTTAATTACGCAGCATTGTCAGGTGGTGAGAAAACGCGAGTGAACATCCCTCTTTGCTTTGGTTTGAATAAATGGATTAGCCAGCGTTATGGTATTGCGAATGGTATTTTTGGGATTATGATTCTGGATGAACTCTTTGCTCATTTGGACGAGAAGGGCCGAGATAACGTGGCAGACCTCTTAAACGAAGAAGGAAGAAACAAGTCTATTTTTGTGATTGACCATTCAGATGTTTTAACAGCCTACACAGAAAATCTTTGGCTGGTTCGTAAAGAAAACGATTTAACCCAGGTACAGGTAATATAATGTTCGAACAGAAATTACCAGATTATACGTTACTCGAAAAAGAGTTAAAAGAATTAGAAACTCTCAACTTAATCTCTATGCCTAGTTTTAATGCTTTTCTAGCAAAACATAACCTCTTTATGACCCAGGCTGATTATAAAGTATTGAGAAGTTTAATGACAAAGAATAAGAAGTGGAAGTTGGTTAGAGTTTATGACTATCAAATAATTCGCAGAGGTAAAAAGAAATGATAATTATATATTTTATTCTTGGAATAATTGAGAACGTGGCAGCCATATTATATTATAAAACTGCTGCTAAGAATTACGACCTGGCTTGCGCTTTGATAGATTTAATCCGAGGTATCATCTGGCTCTTTGTTATTAGTGCTTTGATTGCCAACATTCAACAGAACATTCCTTTAGGTATTGCCTACATCATTGGCTGTAGTGTTGGGGATTACATCTCATTAAAGTTGGAACCAAAGATTGAGAAACTCATATTAAAAGTAAAACATAAGGGTCGAAGAAAGAAACGATTTTTTTTACAAAATGAGAAAAAACAGTAAAAGGAGAACTAAATGTTTAAAAAAGTCGAAGAGTATTTGAAGAAGAAAAAAGAAGCGATTAAACAAAGAGAACAAATGAAGAAGGTAGAAGCTTATTATAAGATGGTAAAAGCTGGTGCTACTTTTATTCAATTTGTTCAACAAGACATTAAGAAGAATGGTGAACAAATGAATCGTGCTACTCGTCGTAGAATGGAGCATGACCTAAACGAAAAAGGTGTTTTATCTCCTGAACTTGTAAATTACTATCAGCAAAAGATTGATTGGATTTTAATGAATGTTAATCAACGCTTAAATCCACCGAAAGTTCAGCCACAGAATAAAGATGGTGTTCAGGTTCGTAATACACCTCCTCCTGGGGCCAAAGTTGTTGAACTTGGAAAACAAGAGGTTAAAGGTGCTTAATCGTTGCATTATCATGGCATCAGGGGCCAGCATTAAACATGGAGTGACGCTTGGACTTTCAAATTATCTTGAAAGAGAAGTAACCTTTAGCATCAATGATAACATCAAATTTATTGATAGTACAGTGGCAGTATTTGGTGATTGGACAGCTTATAGAGATAGATTTGATTTATTCAGTAAGCATCCATTAACCATTGGACGTTTTGATATGCACATCGGAAAGCATATTGAAGGTGCAACTCCTTGTCCAAAACATGAGGGTTTAATACTACTTCAAGGTAGTGGACAATATAATGGGATTGAAGGATTAAAATTAGGACTTTATTCTCCTGTTTTAACTGGTGCTTTTACATTAAGCCTCACAATTCGATTAGGATTTAAACAAATCTTTCTTTTAGGATTTGATTGTGGAGGTATAGGAACATCAACCCATTGGTATGACCAAAATAAAGAAGCTGGACATTTTACAAATTATGAAGGAAAACCATATACAGGTGTTGGAAAGGATTCAAATAATAATTATAAAACATCTTTTTATAATAACGATGATATACGAATTAATGATTTGTGGAAGCCATTTGAAATCGAACCTGTAAAAATTTATAATGTATCACTCGATAGTCGTATCAACGTTTTTGATAAAATAGGGTATTGCTCTTTTTTAAAGATTCTTAAAGATAATCCAATTGAAGTTAATCAATCCGAAGTACAGAAAGAAATAAAAGAATTTTTAACCCCATACAATAAGGTTATATAATGATTGATACAAATCTTCGCAAGAAGGTCAGGGTGATATTCTACTACTATAAACGTTTACTGAACGTTCCAAAATACTGGTCAATTCGTATTGGGATAAATGAAAAGATTTCTGAATATGCAAATGTTGTTTACGATTACCAAGAAAAAAGATTTACCATTTCTATAAATCCGCAAAAAAATCAAGACCTCGAAACGTTAAAAGATTCTATCCTTCACGAACTTATTCATGTTTTATTTACCCCTGCAACAGCACGTTTAGAATTATTAATATCAAAACTAGAATGTGGTGAAAAAGTTAATTTTAAACGAGCTAAAAAGAATATGCTTGAATACGAAGAGTATTTAGTTAATCATATTACTAAAATAATTATCAACCAAGAAAAAGGTAATAAATGAAGAACGAAATTCTTTTAAAAAGGATGTGTCAGTTAGTTGCTCAAACTTTTGCTGTACCTGTTGATTGGATATTTGAAAGAGCAAAAGCGATAGGAATTGAAGAAGTTATTCGAATCCTTGAACATTCGGATGATAATACTCCTAAGTATTAGAATCACAACAAGTTAAACACAAATAGACGATTTTGGGTAGGATAGCTGCTATGGATAAACCAATTATCGTTGAAATTTGACCCTAAAAGTACCTTGTTTTGGGCATCCTAGAAGGGTTTAACCAAATGAATTTTGATACATTTATAGGCTTTTTATTAGGAATTTTATTTATTGTGACCATTTTGTTATTGTTGCCAATTTGGTTATCATTATCTATATTAAAGAAAATAGATATTAAATTTATTAAACATATTTATTATTACTGGATAAATAAATGAATAAAATCTCTTTGGTCTTAGCTACATATCAGGCAGATATTCCTATGCTTCATAAGGCTCTGGAATGTAGCGACCTTTTTGATGAAGTGATTCTTCATGTCAATGATAAGTTAACTGCCAGTATGGTTACAATACCAAAGAACTGTAGAGTGCTTTACCAAGAGGAAAGATGTTCTGTTCAAGACGCTTTAAATATTAGCATTAATGTGGCCTCTGGAAAATATATTATTCCATTTACAGATGATGATTATTTTGATAGGGAATCTCTTATTGGCGCGTTAAAGTCTTTAGAAGTGTATGATGATATTGTTTATTATCCTGTCTATGTTGGAAATGATATAGCTGGTTGGAAAAAATGGGCTAAACCAGTAGTAACCTATGAAAAATTATTAAACGGAAATTTAATTCCGTTCTCATCTATTTATAATAAAAAAGTTTGGGAGCAAGTTGGTGGTTATAAGAGCGTTCCATTTTCTGATTGGTTCTTTTGGATTGAAGCCTTAAAGGTAGGTTATAAATTAAGATATTTTGATACGCCAGTTTATTATCATCGTAATGGTCATAAAATGACATTGGCTATTCAAGAATCTCAACAATATAATCCAAGACAAATAAAAGAAATATTTCAAAAGAGATTAGGTGTTACCAATGGTTGATTTATCTGAAAAACTTACAGTATTTTTATTAACAGGACAAAACAACATTAATCTTCCTAATGCTTTGAAGGCCATTGAAAAGCAATCGGTGAAATTTAAGTTTGAAGTTATTGATGGCTTTACTCCATTGGCAGTAGCGTTGCAGGAAATGATTAATAGATGTACCACTCCATATTATATTCAGCTTGATGAAGATATGGTTTTAAATTTTGAAGCCATAAATATCATGTACAACGCTATGACCAGCAGCAATGAATTTGCTTGCAGAGTTTTTCCATTATTAGACAATTCATTAAATAAGCTAATATGGGGAATTAAGATTTTTAATCATAAGGTAATGTCAAAATATTCTTACGACTTAAATTCCACAAGCGCAAGCGTTGAACTATTTGAGAAAATGAAGCTGGATGGTTACACTTTTAAAAATGAGAAAACGCCAATCGGAGTTCATTCTCCTATATGGACACCAGAAACAATTTATAATAGATATTTTATTTTAACGAAGAAAATTAAAACAGATGTTAATGGTGGCGGTTATGGTGATTTATATAAACTTTTTAGTGAAAGATTAATAGCCGAATATAATCCTTTAGATTTTTGGGCATTAATGGGGATTACGGCTGCAAAATATTCTAATCGTGATATTACATATACCGAACTTAATAGCATGTTTTATCCAAAAGAAGAACGTAAACAATTAAGAATTGGAAAAATTATTGACCAATTTGGGTGGGCGTTCTATTTTATTGCAAAAGAGATGGCCCGATATTCTAATCATATAATTACCTATGAAAAATATAATAATGTTCATTTTAATAAATTAGATATTATTTTAATTTCAAATCCAAATATATGTACTCCAATTTCGAATACACAAATTCCTAAAATAGCCAAAGAAAGTGGAATTAAAATTATAGGCCAATATTGCGGAGAAGTAAACGATACATATAAATATGTAGATTTAATAATTACAATTTCTCCGCAAACATATAATTTTGCAAAATCAAAATATTCATGTCCAGTTATTTATCTTCCAGAATCAATTGATACGCAATTTTTTATGGTTAAAGAAACAAATCCAGATTCATTTATAGTTGGATGGGCTGGTAGAGAGCATGTGATTAAAAGAACTCATCTATTAAATAAATTAGATTATCCTATTAAGAAGCAAGCAAATTGGGGAGCTAAGTATTTTAATGAAGAAGCTAACTCTCAACCAATGTTAGACTTTTACCATTCCATTGATTGTTTGGTACTTACAAGCGCATCAGAGTGCCAACCAAGAGTTATTATGGAGGCTATGAGTTGCGGATTACCAGTAGTTTCAACGGATGTAGGAAGTGTTTCTATGTTACTTGATAAAGAGTGGGTTGTTCCTACTATTCCAGAACATAAAGCGATTGAAGAAATGAATAAAAAACTAAAGTTATTAGCAAATAATTCAGAGCTTAGAAAGAATGTAGGTAAAAGAAATCGTGTTTTTATTCAGAAAAATTTTTCATGGGAAATGAATCAAAAATATTGGGATGATGTGTTTACCTATCTTTATAATAATGAAACTGATAAGATAATGGAAATTCATAATTTACTTTTAAAGAAATATTGGAGAGCTTTTAAAAAAGAGCCAAAATATGTTTATGATAGACTTTCAAATACTTTTCTTAATCCTCTAGTAAAAAGAAATAAACAATTACCAAAAAAACAAGGAGTTACTTTCGATGATAATCTTAATATTATTAAATCGGCAAATGTTAAATTTTGGGGATTAAAAAGAACTTGTCTTTATATGGTAAATAATATTTCTATTTGTCCAGAAATAATTTCTATTGGAGTTAGGAATGAAAAAGATAAAAACACAATATTATCTGTTATATCTGAAGGAATTGAAATTATTATTAATAGTAAAATGATTATTAAACCTTGGAAAGATAATGAATATGTTCCTTCTCCTGTTGTTCCATATCTAACTAACATGTTTGGTGATAATTGGAAAGACTTGACAAGTTAACCCTGGATATGCTATACTAATACTATGGATAAAAGAATAGCTATTATCTTAACCTCAATTGAACGCCCACTCGCATTACATAGATGCTTAGAATCTATTATTGCCGTATGGCAAGATAATTGGGTTCTTATGATTGGGCTTCAAGATACTTATGATAGTAAATCTTTTGAAGTGGTTGCAGAGATTATTCGCTTAAATCCAGAAAAAGAGATTCGCCTTTATGACCTTGAATATGATTGTGGCATTAGCGTGGCGCGGAACGAACTGATTAACAAGGCTGCTATGTGGGGCCATAAATACGTTCTTTTAACAGCAGATAGCATTGTCTTTGATGAATCAATGATGGGATTAGAAACTGTTACCAACTCAATGGAAACGTTATATATTGATTTATGCGGTCTTAATTTAAATAATCGTATTCCTTGGGAAGCTATACTTAATCTTATTCCAGGTCAATCATTTGAATTAGATTTTATTGACCCAAAAGAAAAAGAAAAGTATACTTTTGTTGATTGTGATATTGTTCGTAATTTCTGGATAGCTAAAACTGAATCTGTTTTTAAAGTTCCATATGATGAGCAATTAATTATGGTAGAGCATGAGGACTTCTTCTATCGCTATAAAGAAGCTGGTTATAGCGTTTGTTGTACAAACCTTTGTAGTGGAATATACAATAAACCAGAAAATACTCCTAAATACGATAAAATAAGGGCTAATAATTTTCGAATCGGTATGCAACGATTAAAAGATAAATATTCTTTAAAGAGTTGGGTGAAATATTTACATCTTGAAAGGACTAGCCTATGACATTTCTATGTAGTTTAATTTTTATTATTATTATACATGAACTTGGACATTTATGGGCTGCTAAATTATGTAAATGCGGAGTTAAAGTTTTTTCAGTTGGTTTTGGTAGACCATTATTTCAATTTAACATTGGAAAGACAATTTATCAATTTTCTCCTATTCTTTTGGGAGGATATTGCCAGCTTCAAGGAGAACTTGAATACTCGCGGTCTAAATATGCTTTTACCAATAAAACATATCTACAAAAAGTATTTATTTCTTTAGCTGGAATTGCTATGAATGTAATTAGTGGGTTAATCTCTTATGGATTATTTTTAGTGACAAACAATCTTATTTATTTAATGTTTGCATATTATAGCGCAATTATTGGGCTTTCAAATCTTCTTCCAGTTCCAGGTCTTGATGGTTCTTATCCTATCGCTTTCTTATTTGAAAAAAAGTGGGGTAAAAAGAAAACTTATATTATTTTAAGTGCTATTTTTAAAAAGTGGATGCTTTGGATAATGATTCTTAATTTTATGTGTATTCCTTATTTAATTTGGATGATTATGACAGGACAGATTTTATGAAATTCTTATTAATGGTTTTAGCAGCATCTTTAGGACAAATAATTACTTGGATAATCGTTCAGGGTTTTGAACAATCATATTTTGGTAAACAGGCTAGAGAAGAACTAACACGAATCTGGAATTCAATGAGTAAACATATACAGAAGGAGAAAAAGAATGGATAAACAAATTCAATATTCGGCTATTCCAGTTGGTCAAACTTTTAGATACAAAGAAACTCTCTATATCAAATCATCTTGTGATAGAGCCTTACGTTATTATGATAATAAAAAATCATTTATTCGTATTAAGAAACATGAAGTTGTTACATGGATTAACGCTTGGCCTAACCAATTAGAGGGATAAATGAATAAGAAACTCTTCTGGATATATGCTTTAAGTTCAGTAATCTATTTCGGACAGGGAATGGAGGGGCTTCCCTCTTTACCATTTTTCTTTTATTTAAAAGAGAATCTCCACTTAGATGAATCCAGAATTATGTTTCTATCCGCTTGGATTACTTTGGCATGGTTGGTAAAACCCATACTTGGGTATCTGATTGATTCTTCCAAATACTCAAAGAAGGTTTGGATTATTGGGTCATTGCTTGGAAGCCTCTTATTTGCCTCAATTTTGGGCCTCCTACCTTACATACCATTGGTCTGGCTTATCATCTTCATGGCAATCGCCAGCTCAAACACCGCTATCCGCGACGTAGCCACAGATGGGGTCATGTGTGTGGAAGGTAAGAAAGCCAAGATAACAGGTCGCATCCAGAGCCTACAATGGGGTTTCTTGACCGTTGCAAGCGTTCTAACAGGGTTTCTAGGAGGGTATCTATCAGAGCATTGGAACTACAGGGTAGGCTATCTATCGTTAATTCCGATATATCTCCTTATAATAGCGATAGTTATGAAATATAACCCTTCAAAATCTATCACAAAAACTGCTATAAATTTGCGACAAACTCTCAAGGAATTGTTTACAGATAAACGCCTTCTTTTGGTATGTTTGTTCCTATTCCTTTATAAGTTCTCACCAGCCTTCGGAACGCCCCTTACCTTCATAATGAGAGATAATTTTCAATGGAGTAAACTATGGATTGGAACATTAGAAACAATTTCTTCTATTTTCGGCCTCCTGGGGGCATGGGCGTACTTCCATTACAGCAAGAAACTCAATTTAAGGAAGTGGTTGTTTTGGTCAATTTTTATTTCTGCAATTTTAACATTATGTTATCTTTATTTTACACCAATAACAGCAATTGTTTATAATATTTTATTTTCAATCATAAACATGTTTTTTCAATTATTAATCTTAGATTTTATGGCAAGAAATAGTAAATCTGGATTAGAAAGTGTATCGTTTGCTTTACTCTGTTCGATAAGCAATCTGGCATCAAGTTGTAATGGTTTTGCTGGTTCATTCTTATTTCCATTAATAGGTTTAAATTGGTTAATCATTATTAGTGCTGTCACTTCATTTTTATGTTTAATTATATTTAAAAAGGTCAATTTTAATGAGTAATTGCCCTATTTGTAATCACCCAAAATATAAATACGCAAAAACATGCAAGAAATGTTTTTTATCATTAAAGAATCCCTTTTATAAACATGGGAAGTATACTAAACAAAATTATTGCAAAGAATGTAATACGAAAACTAGGTTTCACAATAAACACGAACTATGTCAGAAATGTTATTTTGAATCTATTAAAACAAAACCGAATCTTTGTAAATGTGGAAACATTAAAAGTTTTTATGCTATAGAATGTAGTAATTGTTCTTTTAAAAAAAGAGTGGGAGAATCTAATCCTAATTGGCGTGGTGGAAAAGCAAAGTATGATTCTCTTTGGTTAAAAAATCGTATTTTAGTATTAAAAAGAGATAATTATACTTGTCAGTGTTGTTTAAATCGTGGTGGAATTTTAAATGTTCATCATATAAAATCCATAAAGAATTTTATGTATAATGAATTAGAAAAAGCACATGACTTATCTAATTTAATAACATTATGCAGAAAATGTCATAATAAAACACACGATTTAATCTAAAAGGAGATAAAAATGTTAATCGTTAAATTTACTGATGGTGAATTGGTGCAAGGAGGGGGTTGGGATAGTTTACCAAATAAACCTATCCAAAAGATTGCCTTACTTATTAATGGTCAAAAAATTATAATGCAGGATTATGAAGAGTATAACTTTTTAAGAGAACACGCTAATCTTTTTATAAGTCCAATAGAACAAGGGTCATTTATGAGAGCCGTTTATTTAATGGGTAGGAAAGAAAATAAAGCGAAAGTTGTGAGATTAAATTTATTAAACGGACAAAAAGAAGAAGTAGAAACAGAAATTGGAAAAGAATACAATGGACAACCTTGTACTGGATGGAAAAGAGGAAATTAAGGAGAAAAAGCTAACGGCAAATAATAAGTAAAAGTTCTTACAATCGTTTGGCCTGTGCTAGTAGCTGTAACGGTTGCTGTAAATGGGCCTGTACTTGGCACTATTATATTATTCTCATCCCTACCTGTTTCATATCCAGCAAATTCAGCAGAACCAGCACCGCCTATAGCAACTTGACCAAAACCAATTTGCTTACCCCCACTAGGATAAGAACCACTCCGATTAAATGGAGGCCCAATTTCCCAATAAGTATCTCCAGAAACTAGATATTCGTTGGTAGTATTGTTTATTTGTATAAAAAGTAAATAAAGTCCAAAATCATTCCTTATAAGATTAGATTCTATAAATACGCTTAAAAATATAGCCCCTGGGGGCCAAGGAGGAATTGGTGGTGGAGGGGGCGGTGGGGGAGGTGGTTCTACTATTTTACCAATCACCTCTTTACCTAATTTACTCGCTTTTATAGTTAAATCTTCCAAATCAGGTAAATCAAGTCTATCATAAAGGTCTTTAAGCGTATTTAATTTATGAGGGGTTTTATGATAAGACTTATTTTTAAAATCATTAAACATTTTTAGCAATCCCTTTATATTTTTTTTCTAGTTCCGTTAACTGTCTATCAAACTCTTTATATTCTTCAAGTAGACGATAAGCATTATCCCAAAGTTCCATAATCTTGGAAGGAGTTTGTCTATAAGTTTTTTTAGGTTCAGTAGCCATAATTAGAATCCTGGGCCAGCCATATTATAAGGAATTGATGATAGATGAAATTCTTCTTGAGTTCCAGATTGGGAATAATGAAAAATATTGATAGGTTCATAAGAATTAGCATTAGTGGGGGTAAATTGAAATTCAACTCTATCCCAGGTGTGATGTGCAGCATAAAAAGTATAACGATTTGGTAATATATAACCTACATCGGCATAGTTAGAACCTTCTTGTACAAGAGCTTTTTTAGGATACGTGTCAGAAGATTTTTCTTGTTGAAACCACCAATTAAAATCTGTCCTAGCTAAAATAGGATTAATTGGCTGGAATGAATCATATTGAGAATAAATAGGTGGTGTTGACCAACTACGATTACTCTCTTGTGAAGTATCTGATATATATCCATAAAAATCTAATGTATAGTCGTTGATGGTCAATAAAACATCTAAGCTTGCAGAAACTACTAATCCTGATAAATGTAAGTGATTCTCAATAGCAGATACAATGTAATAATTATTATCTTTCGCATCAGTATAAACACTATCTACGCCATATTTTATAGCTGTTGCTGAAAGATGTGATATTATACTCCAAGGAGTAATATCTGCTTCTATTCTTGGAAATTCAAAAATTAAAGATGTTGTTGTTCCATTAACAAAAGTTATAATACCTAATGTCGCTGTTATCCCATTAAAAACAGCTTTAACATTATATGTACCAGATGTAATTAAAATTGGTATTTGTTGTTCTACTATATATGGCGCATTAGCTATAAATATATCATTAAAATATATTTTTACATGACGGTAATCATTTGGGTTAGCATAAGGCACTCCAAACATATCATAGAAAATTCCACTAATTTCATATCCTTCAGGATTATGGGCATGAATAATTATATAGGTAAGTTTATCTTCTGTTGGAAGTAGTAGTGGTGGTAACTTTTTTGTATTTAAAATAGCTATTCTTCGTTCAAAATCTTCCCTCATTCCAATCAACTGTTGAGCTAAATCCCATAAGGTATAAAGTTTTGAAGGCGTTTGACCATATGTTTTATGTTTATCAATAGACATATTATGTTACTTCTGTAATTTGAAAAACAGGGTCGTGATGTTCATTCCATTGAATAAACTTTAAATAAAACCAACGATGTAGTGGGTATCTATAATCTATTTTTGATGGTACATATGAAGCGTTATAACTTAGTGATTTATAAGCCCACGTTTTTCCATAATTAGTTGTATTTAATGTAACTGTCCTTGTAGCACAATTAATTTGGATTGAATCGATATTTAAAGGGAATCCGTTATTATTGCTATAAATTCCCGATTGAATTGTGTTGGTTAAATTAACTAAATTTTGAAAAGATAAATTATAATATTTATAAGCGTCTAAAAGCATCGATAAATTAGCAGAAGTTTGTAATTTATTATTTTGAGATAATTCAAAATTAGCAATGTCGATAAGAAAATTAGTATAATCATAAGTTTCATTCTTTACCCAAGCTAAATACCTCTCTGGTGGACTTAACTCTTCTCTAGCTACATCTTCCCATTTTGAAGAAGCATATCTTTTTCCATAAGAAGTTAAATGAATTGTTTTAACTGGTTGACCACTTCCTACTGTAATGTCAGGCAAATTTAAATTTTCATCTTTATCTAACCATTGTACAATAATATATGGGTCTGATAACCACGTAATACCGTTTATATAAGTCATATATTCGGCTGCATACCCCGAATTATGCCCTGTATACCAATTCAACGCCTTCGTCATTCCCATAAATTCGTCGCGACTATGAAAAACAAAATACTCTTTATCTTCGTATGCAACTAAATTTTTATTATAAAACTCATCAAAATCAACAAGATTAAAAGCACCAAAACCTCGTTGGTTCCAATGTTGATTAAGACCTTTTCCACGTTTAACAAGAAGTGATTTAGCATAAGCAGGGTTTTGTTTATTTAACTGAACATCATGAACAATTAAATCATAGGGGTGTCTTTTTTCTGCTAAAGAAGATAATGGTAATGTTTTAATTACTCCAGCCCCTATTCTATTGAACCGTAATCTTTCGTTTTCATCAATGTACCAATTAACATTAGCTGTTTGACGAAGTAATTCATCAATTAAATTACAATAAGTATTTTCTGTTGTAACATATTCGGGAACAAAAGAAGCTGGAAATGGTAAGCTATCATAGCCAGATACTAAACTTCCAACGGCTGTCATAATTTCTAAAAATGCAGTTCCTATGTTTTTTTCAAACTTAATGTAATCTGGTGTATTAAAAGCAGGTTCTCCTGTTTCGTCCTCTTCATCAATAATACCATTATGATTAGAATCGGCATTAAAGGCTCCTCCATACTTTAATTCCATAGAAATTTTATTCATTTTATAACGAACATCTTCGGCAGTTATGTGTATGGTATCTGTTGTTGAATCGGCATCTATGATAGAAATATAACCTGTAAAGAGTTTACGTGTTCCATCAAAAATTTCAACCTTATTCTCATTTGTAATTTGAGAAGTTACATTAGAAAGTGTTTTATCTAAATTATCATGCCTCCTAGATAAAGTAAAACGAGCGTTAGAAGGAGTATTATTTAAACTTAAAGTTATATTTAAAGAATTATAATCAACATCCACTAAAGTAACACCATCTAATTTAACTAAGAAATCATCTAATGTTCCAATAGTAATAGCGTCAATTGGCTCAACTCGTACTCGTAAATCAGTTGCATAAGTTGTAGAGGTAAGGTACTGGGTATATAATTTAGTATTAAATTTTTTAATTGAATTAAAGATAGTGTATAATCTTGTTCCATAAGTAGTTAATACTGGTAATGTTGTATATAATTTAGTTGCAAACTTTTTAATAACTGTTCCAAAATCATGAAGCGTCCATTCGTCTAATAAAAAGATATTATTTGCTATATCTATTTGGTCAGGGTTTGTTTGAATTATCCATAAATCAGACAAAGAAAGAGTGTCTGGTATTTCTTTAGTTTCGGGGTCAGTTTGAATTAACCATGAATCTGATAAATAAACAGTATCAAGTAATTCTATTTGCTCTGGATTTGTTAAAAATTCCCATGTATCATTTAAAACTATAGAATCCACTAAATCATATTCTAATTCTCCAGCCACAGCTCCATAAGGTATGGTTGGAGGAATAAAAGAATTAATAAATCTAGCTATGCCTTTACTTACGCGGAATTCATCAAGCCAACCAAAAAAATTGTGAGTTCCTGGGGTGGCATACTGTCCAATTCTAAAATCGTCACCACCTAATGAAATACCTGCAACATAAATAATATTTTTTAATTTACCGTTTTGAAATAAAAATACGCTATTTCCTCTACGTACAAACGCTATATGATACCAAATATTAGTAATTATTTCATCACCCCATGAATCTCCACCAGTATTACCTACAACATAATAAAGCCTATTATTATAAATAGCACAAGATAAAGCGGTACTTCCGCTTGAAATAGTAAAAATACCATCGTCTGAATTAACTCGCGCTGCTCGAAACCAAAAATCAATAGTAAAATCTCCACTTCCAAAATTAAAATCAGAATTATTTGGAACTGTTAAATAATCGCTAGAACCATCAAAATAACCAGATGCAGACCCAAATTTATATTGTGCGGTATCAATTTGTGTATCTCCAACAACTGACCATGTTTTACCAGATTCGTCTGTAAAAACTGTAGACGCATCTGCCCCTTCAAAATGCAATAAAGTAGAATCGTATCCATCTAAACTATAAGGAGCTATAGGAGGTTGAAAATTAGCTGTCCATCTTGCGATTTCATTACTAACACGAAGTTCGTCTAAATTTCCATCTAAATAATATTGAGAAGTATTTAATCGTCCTATTTCAATTGATGCACCGATATTAGGAATAAATGTAATTATATCGGTTGGAATATGATAGCATAATTGACCATCTTGGAAGAAATGAACATAGTTTTCTTCTCTAACTAATGCTACATGATACCACATATCAGTAGAAAGCCCAGGACTACCTGCTGAAACAGTTATTCTTACTGTTCCACCACTTTTTGCATCTATAGCCCATTGATATTCTCCAGCATTATTATATAAATAAACACGAATATAGTTATTATTATCAAAACGTTGAGAAAGAATCATTTGAGAATCTGTAGTAGCTGGTAAATTATTAAATCGAACCCAAAAGTCTATTGTAAATTTATTAGTAGTCATATCAAAATCTTCAGTATCAGCAATGGATAGATAATCATCCCCTTCACCGTCAAATAAAATAGAACCGTTGCCAAATTTAGAATTAATAGTATCTACTTGAGTATCTCCTTGCGTAGTAATAAGATGATTCGAAACCGAATAATCAAAAAATTCGTTTATTTCATTTTCTAAATCACAGTGCATTAATAATTTTGTATATCCATATGGAGAAGATGGTGGAGTAAAATTGCTAACCCATCGGGCTATTCCATTACTCACTCTAAATTCTTCTATCCAACCATAAAGAAAATTTCCGCTAGTATATTCTCCAAGTTGTCCAATTGAAAATTTATTAACACTATTATTTAAAGAACCTGTAACACTGTTTGAACCAACAGAAGTTCCATTAATAAAAAGATTTAATGTTGTTCCACTTCTTACAACGGCATAATGATACCAAGTGTTTATTGAAATCATGCTTGCGCTAGTAATAGAAATACCAGTTCCACCTTGAAATACAGCAAAATAAAATTTATTGTATTCGGTTGTAGCACCATAAACCGAAATAGAAGTTCCAGTTCCAGCCCCATCACATTGACCAAAAAGATTTTGAACTGAAGGAGTTAATGTGGTAAATCGAACCCAAAAATCTATTGTAAAATCATTACTTCCAAACGTAAAATCAGTGTTATCATCTATGGATAAATAATCTCCAGAACCATCGGTTAACGCAGCAGAACCGCCAAATTTTGATTGAGTTGTATCAATGTGTATCTCCCCATTTGTCGTTATTACATGTGCTGAAGGAGAATAGTCTATAAAATTAGTTGAAGCGTCACAGTGATATAAAAATGAAGTATATTGGTCTTTTATATATGGAGAAGAAGATGGTGTAAAATTAGAAATCCAACGAGCAGTTCCTTTTGAAATATTAATTTCATCAAGATAACCCTCTAAATATTTTGCATTATTTCCTTGTTGTCCTATATATAATAATCCATCTATGTCTGGTATCGTTCCAGAATTATTAACT
>Ga0315290_10001322_pt1 | contig 17026 bp, 10 predicted proteins | sample YL17G12_0_MG_FD_203627 | JGI IMG/M metagenome (GOLD analysis project Ga0315290, IMG submission 203627) | Sediment microbial communities from Yellowstone Lake, YNP, Wyoming, USA - YL17G12_0 | ecosystem: Environmental > Aquatic > Freshwater > Lake > Sediment | place: USA: Wyoming | collected... | reverse complement strand
AACCAGATCACCGTGACCTGGACAGGCATCACGCCGACGCCCGGCGCGTACGCCATCGAACGGGCGCAAGGCGTGTGCGGAGCGGAGGGGCTCTACAAGCCTCTGGCCGCGACGGCCGGCACGGTCACCAACTACACCGACACCACCGTGTTGGCCGGCGTCACCTATGCCTACCGTGTTCGCGGCGCAACCGATGCCGCGGGCAGGTGCAACGGGCAGTTCACCAGCGGATGCGTCAGCGCGACGGCAACCGGCACGTGCGTCCTCAAACCGAGCTTCGCGGGCGCCGCCAGCGCCGCCAGCAACGGCCAGAGCAACTGCGGCGTGACGGTCAACTGGGCAGCCGGCGCGTCTGGTTGTCTCGCCGCCCCCAACCTCCGCTACAACATCTTCCGCGCCACGGAACCCGATTTCGTCCCGTCGGTTGCGAACCTGATTGCAACGTGCGTCGTCGGCCCCAACTCCTATCTCGACACCGACAACCTCCAGAGCGGAACCACCTACTACTACGTCGTGCACGCTGAAGACGGCAGCACAGGAAACGGCGGCGCGTGCGGGGGCGGTAACGAAGAATCAAACGGCGTCCGGGTCTCCGCGACCCCGTACGCGGCCGGCATGCAGGCCGCGCCCGGCACCTGGTCGGACGGTGGCGGCGACGGCTCGGCGTTCTTGCTGCTCAACGTCGCGGGCGGCGGTAACACCAGCGATCAGGCGTGGCGCCTCGTCAAGACGGCGAACGACCCGGGCGCCAACCACACGCCTGGCGGCGGCTACGCCTACCGCAATGCCGGCCCGGCAGCCATCAACACCTACTTGCCCAGCAGCTGTTCGGAAATGCAGGCGCCGTCTCTGACGGTCGCAGCGACAACCGTCAACCTGCAGTACTGGGAGCGCCACCAGGTCGAATACCATTGGGACGCCATCGCCGTCGAGTATTCCGTCAACGGCGGCGCCTTCATGGACGTCCCTCCTCCGAGCCATGACGTCGGCGCGGGCTGCTCGCTGTCTGACGACACGACCGGTTGGGAGCCGTTGAGCTGCACGCAGATTCCGCCCACCAACGCCTGTGGCTATCCGGACACGAAAAATGTCTTGAGCGGTCCTCTCGACAGCGGCGCTACGTGCAACACCTTCGTGACCAGCGCGACCACTCCTTACGCCCACCGGTGCCATCAAGTCACCGGCCTGAATCCCGACGACACGATCCGGTTCCGGTGGCGCTTCTCCTCCGACGCGCTCGCGGAGTTCGCGGGCTTCTACCTCGACGATGTCGCGGTCACCAACGTTCGTTTGCCGAATGTCTGTGCTCCGAACACGTGCCGCGGGCAGGCGGACGGCACCGCGTGCGTCGATGGTGACGCGTGCACCACGGGGGATGTCTGCGGCGGCAGCGTGTGCAACGGCGGATCCGCGATCACCGCGCCGCCGGAGACGGCAAGCGTGAGCGTCGCGGCGGACAAGACCACCTTCAGCTGGTCCGCGGTGGCGTTCGCGACTCGTTACGATGTCGTGCGGGGCAGCCTCGGCGCGCTGCCCGTGGGCCCCGGCGGCGTCGATGAGGCCTGCTTCGACGACCTCCCGGGACCATCACTCGTGGAAGCAACGATCCCCGCCGCCGACACCGGCTTTTGGTACCTCTCGCGGGGAGAAAACGCCTGCGGCACCGGCTCGTTCGGTCAGCAGAGCAACGGAGCCCCGCGAGTCACGACGACCTGTCCGTAGACCGCGGGGCGGCGGTGAAACGTTAAATTGCCGAGGTTTTTCTACCGGCGAAGTGGTTTGGAGCGTGCCGGGAGGCCTTTCCAGCGAAAAACGACCTCGCAGGATCGGTCAGGATCGACGATCGAGTCCCCGTCCAGGCTCCCGGACCCCAGGCAAACGACGAAAGTCTGGCGAATTATCGGCCTGCTCGAGCCGCGTAGTCGCCCACCTACTTACCCTTGTCTTCGCACGTCCCGGCGATCTTCGAGTACTTCTGCTTCGAACCCTTCGGCGAAGTCAGCTCGAGCTTTCCCAAGCTCAGGCTCGCCTTCAGAGTCGGCGGGGTGTCGAAGTCCGGACTTTGGATCGTCAGCACGTCCCCGACGAGCGTGTAGTTGCCTCGATGCCTCGACGTGGCGCCCGGGGTCCGAGTGGTCCACTCGATCGAGCCATCTTTGGCGAAACAAAACTCCTCGGACGTCGTGCCGCGTGCCGTCACAGTCGGAACGGTCGCCCACATGCCGGTGAGATCTTGCGCCGACGGAGTACGCGCGCACGAGGTCACTGCCAGCAGAACGAGCAGGACACCGGTCACCGGCTTCATTCGGGCGGACACGATTAGGGTGGGGTCATTCGCTGTCATTTCAAGGCCTCCAAGACCGTAGGGTCCAACAACTCGATCGACCAGCGGAGCGGCGTAATTCTACTGCCTAGGAGACGGTCTCGGAAGCTGTTACCTCGGGCCGCCATCGACTTCCTTCGGGAAGAGAGCCGGATCCGGCTGACCGATGACCCGCGGCGTCGGGATCTGATGAAAGCATAGCGCCCGCACCTTGAGTTGAGCGAAGAGCCACGGCCCGCCCGGCAGCCGGCCGAGAAGAGCCTTCATGCTCCGGGTGCGGCCCGTTCCGTGGCGGAGGTATTCCTTCTGCGCAAACGAGCAGTTTGAAAAACGCTCCGTCACGATTTGCTGGACCTCCAGGAGCGTCGGGTAAAAGGTATGCTGGATCAGATAGTCCCGGTTCAATCGGGCCACTTCCCCTGCGTTGAGTCCTTTCTGGTGCGAGTTCCGAATGCCAAGGAGACCCCAGAGCAAGAGCCACGGATACCACCGGACTAAGGTCCCGAGCGGAACAAACGTGTGCGGTTCGAGAGGGCAATACCGCCCTGGGAAGAAATGAAGGTTGACCCCGTGCGGACGCGTAACCCGCCGAACCTCATCCAAGGTCTTCCGATAGTCCGCCACGTGTTCGAAGACCTCATTGCTCAGCACGACGTCGAAGCTGTCGTCCGGAAAATCCAGCCGGTACGGGATGAGCTCGGACTTCCGGAAAGGGCTTCCGGACGATCCCAGTTCGCCGCTCCGGAGCATCGCTTCCTCGGTCTGTCGGAAGTCCTCTGAGATGTCGGCCCCCCAGGCGTCGAACCCACGGGTTCGCATGTAACGCACGAAGCGGCCGTCTCCGCAGCCCAAGTCCAGTATCTTGCATCCGGGCCGGATCTCGAATCCCAAATCCAAGAGGATCGCACGGTGTAATTCGAACACGCGATCGGGCAGTGCGGAGGCGTTGCTCTCGATAGGACTCACCGGCATCCTGTCCCTCGCCTCGCCACATCTCCATCCACCTCGAAAGCGAACGGCTTTCACACGGCAGATCTTACCGCCAATCCCGGGCCTTGACGCCGCGAGGGGCTGGTTGCTGGCCCAGACCGCTCGACGGCTTCTCGTAACGCCGCTGACCATTGCCTCGTGGACCCAACGAATCGATGACGAAGGGCCGGACGCGCTCGTTCGGGGACGGCCAGGTGTTGTGGTGGGATTCCAAGTCGAGCATTACGCCGGCAGGAAGAATCTGCCCGTCAACTCGCGCGCACGGATCGTCGGCGAGATCGCGGGACGTGTGCTCGTTGAAGAGAAAAGCGTCGACCTCGTGTTCATGTTCGGGCATTCGCGGCATGAGCCCGAATCCCCTTGTTTCCCGCGCGGTCGTTTCGCTGGCTCGCTACACAGGCTCAGGGACAAGTGGCCGAGGTCGCCTGAGCCGCCTGAGCGCAGAGTCCTGACCAGCCTGTGAAGGTCTCTTCTGCGCCCGCGCCGTTGCGGCCGAAGGAGGACACCGCCGACCCTCTCGCGCCGACGAGGACCCAGAAGCTGCCGCCGGGAATCGCCAGGCCGGTTGCGGCGCCGGTGAGCGGCAAACCGCAGATCTTACCGGTGAGCGCGGCGAAATTCCCCAGCAGCCCAAAGTAGAGGTTGTAGGTCTGCTCGGGACAGGTCGACACGTCCCAAGACACGTCGACTCCGGCACCGTTGCGACCCGCCAGCATCGGGACGCCGGGAACGAAGCGTCCGTCGGGTACGGGCTTGGGCGGGGGACCGGTGCAGCTGGGGAACTTGAAATTCCCGACGCGGGTTCGCCAATTTTTAGCGCCGGTCGCGGCATAGTATTCCTGGGTGTACCAGAAGGTACAGTCGTCTACGGGGTCAACAGTCAACGCACTGTAATCGCCCCACCGATTCGACCCGGTCTGGCTCCCCGTTCCACTGAAGAGAGTCGCTTCACCCTGGCCCAGGATATTGATCGGATCGGTCACCAGGCGGCCCGCGTAACGAATCTGGGGGTGGATCGTCGTGCTCGAGGCGCTGTAGCCGAGAGCCAGGTCGCCCGATCGATCCATCGCGGCACTGCCCATCCAGCGCCAGGTCGTGTCAGGTTGGTAGGTGCTCTGTTGAAACACCACCGGTGCGGTCGTCACCGCGCGCAGCTCGAACCAACGCACACCGGCCACGCCGCCCGCACTCACGGAATAATTGCCCACAACCGCTTCGTGGCCGTCGCTGAATTTCCGATAGGCGAGCCGGAACATCAAACGGTCGCCGACGGGGGCCAATTTGCTCGAGGTGCCGGATTCGAGCTCCGGCACGCAGTTGTCCGTATCCGAGCAAAGCAGGGTGAAGCCCGCGGCCGCCGGAGAGCCGATGAGAGCAAACGTGGTGTTACCGGGCGTAACGAAATCCGCGTGGAAGAGGCGGACCTTGTAGGTACCGCTATCCGGGAACGAGACGAAGGGATTTCCGGTGCCGGAAGGCGGGAGGATGGCACCGTCGAGGTCGCTGGGCAGGAAACCAGCCTCAAACTGTCCGCCCGTGATTCCCGGGGTGACAAATGTGGCCGCCAAGCCGGCGAGCATTCTTGATCGATCAAAGGCGAATGCCTGGGGACCGAGAAACGCGGTGCCCGAAGCGTTGAAAACGTGCATCGACATGTAATAGCCGTCGGGCCACACGCCGAGTTTGGGGTAATCGAAATAGTCGGCGCCGAGGTGAAAGGCATAGCGATTGTAAGTGCCGGTGGCATCCGGAGTGGTCGAGATCGCGATGCACTCGTCGGTCGTATTCGACGGGCCGGCGAACTGGCTGATGAGCCAACGGTTGGCGATATGGTCGTAGAGCACGACGGGATCGCCGAAGCCATTCGTCTGGCAGACACCGCCGAAGCCGGACCAGATCGAGCTGATCCCGAGTGGTCCCAGGACCGACGCACCCGTGGTCTTGTCAAAAACCTGATAGCCCTCGTTCACAATCTGAACGTACTGAGTCGAACCCACGGCGCCGTCGGTGTCGGGCGGCACGCAGTTGCAAGCCACACCGGGATACGAGATACCGTCAAAGTTGAGGATGGGGGTGGGCATGGCGTTGGGTGCCAGGCGCGCCTCGCCGTGGTCGATGACCGGGTCGGAAACGTCAACATGGAGCGGAAGGGGCAACCTGGGATTCAAATTCGCTTCGCGCGACTCCGAGTCTTCTCCGTCTTTCGGCGCCTTAGGGGGCCAGAGCGCCGGAAGGTCGCGCAGCGCCGGCGAGACATCGTTGTGGTACGACTGACCGAACTGAATGCTGGGGTTCTCCTCTGCCGCTGCGAGGACGCCGACTGAGCAAAAAGCAAGACTGAGTAAGATGCACGGATTGGAGAATACGGATCGAGAACCGGGCGTCTTTTCCATGAAGGACTCGCTCCCTTGATACGGTAAGACGGACTTTCAGACCACTACTTTCTCAGATCATTCACGGCGGTCCCTGGCCACAAGTCCATCCCGTAGGGTCCAGCAACTCGATCGACGACCCGAGCGTCGCAATTTACCACCCTCCCGATGGACTCGGATGCTGTTACCTCGGGCCGCACATCGCTACGATCGACGTCCTTCGGAAAGAGAACCGGATCCGGCTGACCGATGACCAGCGGGGCCGGCTGGCCGTTGCCGGCAAGGCTGTCGGCAGAAGGGCGCTGCTGGATTTCGCCGGGCATCGCACGCTCGTCATCCGCTTCGCCAGAGAGAACCCGACTTGGGTTATCGCCGAATCGAAGGCGCCCTGGCCGATCTCGGTCATCACGTGGCCCGGACCACGGTCGCGGGAACCGGACATCGTGGCGCACTTTCCTGGGCGCTCACTGGTCGACGATTGCCGCCATCTGCCGCTTCGGTCCGCTTCGTCTCCCTCCGCCGTGCGCCGACGGCTACGCACCCATGCTCAGGTCGGTCGAAGCACGAACGATTCGGCGATCCGTGTTGCTTCCAGCTCAGAACTCGTTGAAGGAGGTCTGGGCAGCGTCGGTCTCCATCTCGAGTACTTGGCGCTCTCTGCTCTCGCCACAGGGCCCCGAGTAGTCGTCCGGGTGTTTCATGAGGTGAGCGGCCGCCGCGTCTCCATCGACCACGATCGTGCGCGCCTTGACCGGGTTTTCCGGGGGCACGTGGCACAAGGTCGTCGGACACGGCGTCTTCCACACCCATTCGACGGACGTTTCGCTTCCGGAAGTGCTCAGCAAGTAGAGGAATCCGTCGCGGCTCACTCCGGCGGTACGACTTCCGTCTGCAGAGGTCGCAATCTCGGTCACGGAATCGCCAATCTTCTGGGTGAAGAGAGGTGCGCTGTCGTTCAGGCCGAAAACCCCAACGTCACCAAGGGAACCGCCACAAGTTATCGGTTCGCTATTCCTGGCCATGTCGACCGTCCACTGGAGCTCGTTGCCGGAAGCGTGAGACCAGACGGGCTCGTTGCTCGAAGTGTGGAACAGCAAGACGCCGTTGGCGGAGCCGTAGGTGCTCTCGTACTGACTGACGACGAAGTAGTTGCCCGCGTCGTCCATGGCAAGCGACGAGTTGGTGCTGTTCGTGAAGGCCGTCCATACGACACTGCAGTCCGCAATGCGGTACAGACCGACCTGCTGGGCCCAGCCGTGACCGGCGGCGACGTAGGTGCCGTCGTAGTCCAACGCAACACCGTAGAAGGGGTCTCCCAGGCCCAACGTGCACTGGAGACCTGAGGCCACGTTGTAGACCCGCATGTCCCCCCAATACGTGCCGGCGGCGAACCACTGCCCGTTACCCGAAATGCGCACGTTCAGGATCAAGTTGGGGTAGCTGTAAGTGATCGGGGGAATGGGATGGGCTGTGTCAAAAACGTAGAGGGTGCCCACGTTGGAAATGGGCGGCCACACGTGTGTGCCCGCGACGATCATGGAGCCGTCTCGGGTCATGTCCAGCGCGCGACGACCCATTCCGGATATCGCGTAGTCCGTGGCGTAGGTCCATGCCGGAGCCGGATTCGATATGTTGAAGAAAGCGACGTGTCCTCGGCTGCTCAGTCCGTAGGGATAGGGTGGGTCATTGTAAGCAACGGCCAGCTTCTGGCCATCATCGGACAGCACGACGCTGTCGACGAATCCTCCGGTCGCGTAGGTCCACAAGGGCTGGCGTTCGCTCGTCCGGAACACGGAGACGTTCATGCCCCAGCCGACCGCTGCGTACTTGCCGTCGCCCGAGACGTCGACCGATCGAGCCGAGCACTTCGCGTCCAGCGGTTCGGCGGCTGGTGAGGCATTCCCGACGAGTATCAGCAAGGCCGCCAGAACGACTGCGAACGTGCACGATGTTCGAGTGACTTTTCTCATCTGTCTTCCCTCCCAATATTCGAAAAGGGACACAACCACGTTCGTGGACGATGGGCGCGTCTCGCCTCCCTTCTTTCCTTGGTCACGTGACCTTGGCCCACCGTTCGTTCTCGATGGCTAGCTCTTGCACCGGCGAAGATCGGTGTCAATGGGCCGAACGAACCATTCTTTGGTGGCTAGTCCGTAAGAGCGCCATTCTTGCCCCGAGCCCCGGGTAGCTCCCGCCTGACGGCCGCGAAAGCTGTTGCCGCGAACCGCAAGTCGCGACGATCGGATCGTGGCCCACACGCTTCAGCGCTGGCAGGTTTTCCTCGCGCGGAAAACCGCCTCCTCCTCGGCCAGCCGGGCGAGCGGCATCCCCTGCTGAAACGCTGAACCGATTCGGTCCGAATTCCCTCGGCCGTTATGGTGTATGGGTGAGGCACGCATTCCCGTGTGGAGGTGATTATGCGCCACTTCCTGCTCGCCGGATTGATGTTGCTCACCATCGGAACTGTCGCTGCCAGTGAGCCGCAGCCGCGAATCGGCACGGCCCAACGCACGCTGACGATCGAGGACCGCGTGGCGGCGCAGCGCGCTATCGAGGAGGTTTACTGGAACCACCGGATCTGGCCGAAGGAGAACCCGCAGGCGAAGCCGCCGCTGTCGGCGGTGATGCCGGATTCGGCGATTCGCGCGAAAGTCGAAGACGACCTGCGGATGTCCGCCCTGCTCGACTCGTTCTGGCACGAGCCGATCCGCGGAGATCAACTTCAAGCCGAGATCGACCGCTTGACGCGGCAGACGGAAGCCCCCGAAACGCTGCGCGAGATCTTCGCCACCCTCAACAACGATCCTTTTCTCATCGCCGAATGTCTCGCGCGGCCGGTGCTGGCCCAGCGGCTGGTCGAATCCGTGTTCGTGAGCGACGAGCGAATCCACGGTGCGCAGCGCGAGCTGCTCGATTCGAGGCTTGCCGGGGTCAAGACCCTTACAGCACTCGAGCGCCTCGATGGGGACCACGAGGAGATCACATTCGTCCTCCACGACGGCGCCGCGACGAAGAGGGCACCCGCGGATCCGACCGACCGTGCCATCCGCCTCACCCGCGAGGAGTGGAACCGCGAGATCGGCCAACTCGCGGCACGTTTCGGCGTGGCAGGGGCGACAGGACCCGGCGTCCTGCCGGTCGGCGCGGTGTCCCGGCTCCTCGACAACGGCGATCGCTTCGTTGCGCTCTCCGTACGCGCGAAGGGCACGACGACCCTGACGGTCGCGAGCGTGTCCTGGGCGAAACGCGCTTACGGCGAGTGGGCCCGCAAGGCGGCGGGGTCATCGGCGCTCGATGCCGGCGCGATCACGTCACCGGCGCAGGGTTACTCAGTGCCGGCGCTGCCGCTGGTCGGCTGCACCGACGACACGTGGACCCCAACCAGCTTGGGCGCGAACGTCGCCGCGGCCCGCAGCTACCACACCGCCGTTTGGACGGGCGCCGAAATGATCGTCTGGGGCGGTGCCAACGGAAGCGTGCCTCTCAACACGGGCGGGCGCTACAGCCCCACCACGAACACGTGGGTAGCGTCGTCGCTCACCACCGGTTCCGGCGCAAACGTCCCAGCCGCCCGCAGTGATCACACCGCCGTTTGGACCGGCACGGAGATGATCGTCTGGGGAGGTCTCAACGGGACTGCGGAGGTCAACACCGGGGGTCGGTACAACCCGTCCACGGACACGTGGGCCGCATCGTCGCTGACCAGCGGCTCCGGCGCGAACGTGCCTGCCCCCCGCAACTGGCACACGGCGGTCTGGACCGGCACGGAGATGATCGTCTGGGGCGGTTTCAGCGGGGGTCTGGTTTTCAACACGGGAGGTCGATACAACCCGTCCACGGACATGTGGGCCGCATCGTCGCTCACCGCGGGCTCAGGCGCGAACGTCGCCCCGGCCCGCGGCTACCACGTCGCCGTCTGGACGGGCACCGAGATGATCGTCTGGGGCGGCTCCTCCGACTTTGCCACGGGGCTGAACACGGGCGGGAGGTACCGCCCGTCCACGGACACGTGGGCTGCGTCGTCGCTCACCACCGGCTCCGGCGCGAACGTTCCCCCCGCCAGCGCCGGATCGACCGCCGTCTGGACAGACTCCGAGTTGATCGTGTGGGGTGGTCAGACCGTCGAGAACACCGCGATCATGACGGGCGGGCGATACAAGCCGTCCACGGACACGTGGGCTGCGTCGTCGCTCACCACGGGCTCCGGCACGAACGTACCCGAAGCCCGGGCCGATCTCCCCGCTGTCTGGACCGGCGCGGAGATGATCGTATGGGGTGGCTGGGGCAATTTCAGCGACTACCTGACCACGGGCGGGCGATACAAGCCGTCCTCGGACACGTGGACTGCGTCGTCGCTCACCACCGGCTCCGGCGCGAACGTCCCGGCCGGCCGTTACTCTCAAACCGCCGTGTGGACCGGATCGTCGGACCACCGGATGATCGTCTGGGGCGGATTCGGGGTCGTGGGGCCGGGGCCCACCCAGAGCGGCGGTCTCTACTGTGCGGTCTGCACACCGTTGACCTGGTACCAGGATCTCGACGGTGATGGCCGCGGCAACCCGTCGGTGACCCAATCCTCATGCACGCAACCCGCTGGTTACGTCGCCGTGGGCGGCGACTGCAACGACGCGAGCGCGAGCGTGTGGGGCCGGCCCGGCGAGGCGCGCACCCTCATGTTCGCCGCCAACAAGCAAACGCTGAACTGGCTCGCGCCCACGTCGCTCGGCGGAACGTCGGTCAGCTTCGACGCGTTGCGCTCCGGCACGTCGAACGACTTTCAGGCCGCCGCGACGTGCGTCGCAACCGGGATCGGTGTGACCACGACGACGGACGTCAACGTCCCGGCCATCGCTCTCAGATTCTTCTACTTGGTGCGCGCAAACAACGCTTGCGCGAATGGACGTGGCCCGCTCGGGTTCGCGTCGAGTGGGGGGGAAGTGCTGGGGCGTGTTTGTCCGTAGTGAACCGAACAATTGCGCGTGAAGTGCGCCGCGATCGAACTCGTGTGTCGGAACCACCCACGGCGAGACTATCCGGGGCCCGTGCGCCCCCCCCCAACGCAAATCGTCGTCGAAAGACCTGGATTGGAGTCGAGTGGCGCGGGGGAATTGCACGCCGACGCCCTCACGGAACCGGACGTGAGACTCTCGCCTCATCCGGCTCTTACCGCCCAGCCGGTGGTCTCGCCCCCAAGGTCCACAGGACGAACAAGCCTGTGTCGCGGGCAGCGACGCATCCAACGGCTTCGCCTCAGACACGCGCTCCTCCCCTCGCGGGTTGACGTATGTCCTCGGTCGGTCGGTTCAGCCCCTTCGCTCCACCCGCATGACCGGGCTTCCTCGCTACTACGAGCTGATCCGTCCCTGCGCTCCGCATCGGTACTCGGACTCTCGGGGTTCCTGCCCCTCGAGTTGCTCCCTTGTCATCGAAGCGCCAGGTTCCCACGTTCCGCATGGAAGCCTGAATCAGGCTCGCGCCGCCTCTCTGCCGACCAGATCACCAAAAGAGACCTGGTTTCGATGGCATCTGGATCTCTTTCGACAGATCGTCGACGGTTCACTTGCGTTCGCCTTCCTGATCTTTGCCTGACGGGGTCTTCCCCGCCTTTTCACGGACCGCTCACCACCTGGGCTGTTATCCCCACGCAGCATGACTGCGTTCAGTCGGTCACGTCGTGACCTCCCTTCCGCGCCTTCGTGGCGCACTTTTGGCGAAGGACAGGTAACGGGCAAGGCGCAGTGGTATGTCTCTCGTGGCCTCTGTAGTCCGGTAGACTGCCCGCCGTTGTCTTCGAGGAGTCCCTATGCCGGAACGCGACGATCCCACCCCGCCCGAGGACGACTCGACCGTGACCGCTTTCCCTCCGGATCGCGCTCCCGAACGGATTGGCCCGTACAAGATCCTCGAGAAGATCGGCGAAGGCGGCATGGGAGTCGTCTACCTCGCCGAGCAGGAGGCTCCCCTCCGCCGCAGGGTCGCGCTGAAAGTCGTAAAGCCCGGCATGGACTCGAAGCAGGTCCTCGCGCGGTTCGAGGCGGAGCGGCAGTCGCTCGCTTTGATGAACCACCCCGGTGTCGCCAAGGTGTTCGACGCCGGTTCGACCGGGGAGGGTCGACCGTACTTCGTGATGGAACACGTCGCTGGGCTCCCGATCACCGACTACTGCGACAAGCACCTACTGGATAACCGGCAACGCCTGGAGTTGTTCAACCAGGTTTGTGAAGCGATACAGCACGCCCACCAGAAGGGAATCATCCATCGGGACATCAAGCCTTCGAACGTGCTGGTCGCGCTGGTAGATGGGTCACCCCAGCCTAAGGTGATCGATTTCGGTGTCGCCAAAGCAACGCAACAGCAACTCACCGAGCAGACCCTCTTCACGCAGCAGGGAGTCTTGATCGGCACGCCAGAGTACATGAGTCCCGAGCAAGCCGAGATGAGCGCCCTCGGTGTCGATACCCGGTCGGATGTGTATTCGTTGGGCGTACTTCTCTACGAGATACTCACCGGGGCGTTGCCGTTTGATCCGAAAGTGCTTCGACAGGCCGCCCTGCAACAGATGCAGCAAATCATCCGAGAAACGGATCCGCCGAAGCCGAGCACTCGGATCCAAACGATGGGTGACTCTGCGGGAGAGATCGCCAGGCGGCGGCGCTCGGACGTGAAGGCCCTGCAGCGTCTACTTCGCGGCGATCTCGACTGGATCACCCTGAAAGCCCTCGAAAAGGACCCGGCGCACCGCTACGCGAGCGCGTCGGAATTCGCGGCGGATCTCAGGCGGCACATCGCGCACGAGCCTGTCCACGCGGGCTCCCCGACGCCAGCCTACCGGATCCGGAAGTTCGTCCGCCGCCACCGGGTGGCCACTGCGGTGGGCGCGTTGCTCGGAGTAACATCCGCCTTGGGACTCTCGGGCCTCGCCTACGGTATCGGCGAGAAATCCTACATGCAACAGCAGCTCAACCGTTCCACGTTCTTCTTTCAAACCATGGTCATCGCGACGATCAAGCTGCAATCGCAAACCGAATCGTTGATCAGTCTCTTCAAATCGCCGACGTTTTCGGGACGCGACCCCGGCGAGATATCGATGCTCGAGATCATGGAACAGGGAGAGGCTGTCGTCCGAGCCCGGCTCTCGAACCCGGAGCGCAGCCACGAAGACTTCGACCAAGGCGCCCGAGGATTCGTTCTTCTTGCCGGGCTGAATGCCGACTTCGGGAGGCCAGAGCGAGCCGAGACCCTCTATCGCGACGCGATTGAACTGGCGCGGAAGAACTTGAGCCCCGAGGATCCCGAGCTCCAGTCCGCCCTGCGGAACTTCGCGAAGTTCTGCTACGCCCGAGGCCGGACGGACCAAGCCGAGGCGCTCGACGCCGAGGCAGACAAGCTCTACTTCAGGAGCCAGAAAGTCGCACGCGATCTGCTGCGCAGCGGTCACCTAGGCGACATTCGGGACCTCATCGTGTCCTTTGGGGCGGACGCGGCGAAAAACGGGGAAGAGTGAGACGGAGCTCCATTCGGTCCGTGGGCCGTCGCGACGTTGCTCTCGCTCGCCGTGCTGTCACCGCTCGCGCGCGCCATCGCCCCGTCAACCCCCGTCGCCGACGCGGTGCCGACGCCGGGGCCCAGCCAGGGCGTCTACTCCATCACCACCGCAACCTACCAGGGCGCGAACCGGAGGTGCTGCCGGTGTGTGAAACCTCAACGACGGTGCCATCGGGCGATACGCAGCGGTAGATCTCTCTTGGCTTCCGGAGTCCGGTAGACTGCCCGCAGTTGTCAGCGAGGTATCCTGATGCCGGACCGCGACGATCACACTCCACCCGAGGACGACTCAACGGCGACCGCTTTCCCTCCGGATCGCGCTCCCGAGCGGATCGGCCCGTACAAGATCCTCGAGAAGATCGGCGAAGGCGGCATGGGAGTCGTCTACCTCGCCGAGCAGGAGGCTCCCCTCCGCCGCCGGGTCGCACTTAAGGTCATCAAACCCGGCATGGACTCGAAGCAGGTTCTCGCGCGGTTCGAGGCGGAGCGGCAGGCGCTGGCGCTGATGAACCACCCCGGCGTCGCCAAGGTGTTCGACGCCGGCTCGACTCTCGAGGGGCGGCCGTATTTCGTGATGGAGCACGTGGCCGGTATTTCCATCACCGAGTACTGCGACAAGCACTTGCTGGACATCCGGCAAAGACTCGATCTCTTCATGCAAGCGTGCCAGGCGATCCAGCACGCCCACCAGAAGGGGATCATCCACCGGGACATCAAACCGTCGAACGTTCTGGTCGCGGCCCAGGACGGTCAGCCCGTTGCCAAAGTCATTGACTTCGGTGTGGCGAAGGCCACCGGCCAGCGCTTGACCGAGCGGACGCTCTTTACCGAGCAGGGCGTCCTGATCGGAACCCCCGAATACATGAGTCCGGAACAGGCCGAGATGACCGCGCTCGACGTCGATTCGCGAACCGACGTCTACTCACTGGGTGTGCTGCTCTACGAACTGGTCGTCGGTGCCCTGCCGTTCGAGCCCAAGGCGCTAAGGGAGGCTGGTTTCGACGAGATCCGACGGAGGATCCGCGAGGTCAATCCACCTCGACCGAGCGTTCGACTCACGACGATGGGCGACCAATCGACGGAATCGGCGCGACGAAGGCGGACGGAGCCGCGGACGCTCCGGCGGGAGCTCCGGGGAAACCTCGACGGGATCACGATGCACGCGCTCGAGAAAGACCGGGCGCGCCGCTACGGGTCTCCGTCGGAGATGGCGGAGGACATTCGGCGCCACCTCCGCGATGAGCCGATTCTGGCGCATGCGCCGTCGCCCGGCTACCGCCTGTGGAGGTTCGTGCGGCGGCACAAACCGGTTTCGGCGACGACCCGCCGGATTCTCGTTTACGTACCGTTGCTCCTAACCCTCGCGGTGCTCGTCGCGAATGAAGCGATCGGCGCATGGGGCCAAAACGCGTGGGCATCCGCGAAGACGCGCTTCGAAGCAGTGAGCGGACCGCTCGATTTCGCGCGGAGTCGTCCGAAGATCGTCCCGGACGAGCCGAACGCCTCGACGTGGATCCGCGCGGGGTCGCTGGCGATCTTCACCCCGCCCGAGCAGCCATCGTCGCAAGTGTCGTCAGCACCCGCATCCGCCTGGACGGATGATGAGAAGGCCGAGCTTCGGCGCGACCTCGTCAGCAAGACCGAGGGGATCACGATCATCGCCAAGGCGAAGGGCCTCGCGCAGTCGAACTGGGAGTACCGCGACAACTCGCTCTACGCCGTCCTAGCCGCCAGCAAGTGGATTGAGGCGCGAGCGCGCCTAGCGCTCACCGAGGGACGTGTCGCCGATGCCCTACGGGACGTCGAACTTCTCGGAGTCATCGTGCGGTCGCTGGAGCGGGAGCAGGAGCAGGAGCAGGAGCAGCCTCTGATCGTATTGCTCGTCGGCGCCGGCGTGGAGCGCCGGCAGCTCGGGGTCGTAAACGAACTTCTCGCTCAGCCGGATCTTGACGCTGAAACGCTCGGGAGGCTCGAGCTCGCGTTTCCGGATAACGACTTCGACAATGCGATCAAGCATGCATACAACCGTGATTCTCTGACTCTCGCCGAAGCGGTGAGGCGGGGCGAGGTCGGCTTCGTGCGGATGAGCGGGACGCGCCTGCCGAGGTGGATGACGATCGACGCGCTGCGCGAGGTGGCCGCGGCGCGCTTTCTCGATCTGAGAACCGAGTTCGCCCCGGCCCTCAGCGGCCCTTACCCGGCCGCGGTCGAGTTGATCAAACGGATTCGCGAGCGCACGAGATCCGCCATCGGGAATTGGATCCTCAACGTGGATGTTTCCGACGTCGAAGACGTACCCCACGTCGTTCCCGCTACCGTGTCTTGTCGGGCCTCACTGCACCGCCTTGCACGCCTTTCGATCGCGCTGCGCAGGCATGCGATCCAGACCGGCGCGTACCCGCCGACCCTCGCCGGTCTTCCCGGCGCCAACGGTCCCGACCTGTTCACGGGGCGCGATCTGCGGTACGAGGCGCGCAGCGATGGGTCGGCCGTACTGGAAGCCCCGGGAACGGCGGAGGCTGCTGAGCCCTTCCCTTGGTCAGTCCTGAAACTCGCCAAAGTGTGGACGCTTCCTAAGCTCTCAAATCACGTGGATCTCGGCGGAGCACAGAGGCTATCCCTCGCCAAAACTCCATCCGCATTAGGAATGACCGGTTTGTCCGCTGCGGATCGCACCGCGAGTCCAGGCCCGTCGCGTCGTTGACCCCACCGCGGCAGCCCTTCATCTTGTCGCGATGTTCCCCCGACTCGCCGCCATGGACGCCATGGATCGCGTGCTCGCGTCGATGTCCCCCGCCGACACTGCCGCCGCGCTGCGGTTACCGAAGGTTCTAGAAGAGTGCCGGCAGATGGATGCCGCGGAAGCGGAGGCGTGGAGGCGGAGACGCTGCCGAACGCAGCGGATCACGCGCGCGACCCGCGAAAGTCGTCGTCGAGCGGCCTGGATTGGGTTTTGGCGAGGCATAGGCTCGCCGGAGCACCGAAGGCCAACACCTTACCGCGCGAAGCCGGCGCCGCGAATGGCCTCCGCCAGGGTCCTGCACTTGACGTCGTCGTCCAGGAGTACCGCGTTCTTCACGAACTTATTGGCCTCCGGGGTGCCGATGTATCCCATCGCCTTGAGGATGAACCAGCGTGCGTCCTTACCCTCGGTCGGATTTCGGGCTATCAGTGGCGCGATGACCGCCGGGTCGCCTATCCGCGCGAGCGCTTCGATGGCCACACCTCGCTCGTCTTCGTTCTTGCTCCGCTCGAGCACGTTCAGAAACACCGCGATCGCCGCCCGGTCGCCGGACAGCCCCACGGCATTCGCCATGAACTCACGGTCGGCCATGCCCTTGGCATCGATTTCGGCCATCATTCTTCCGGCGGCGGGCAGCGGCGGCGCCTTCAGAAGCGTCGTGTTCAACCGAGCCAGAGTTTCTTGCGAACCTTCGAGCAACAGTCGCGCGACCGATGCTCCGGGCATCTTCGAGAAGCGCATGTGAACGCCGAACAGTCGAAGGGTCTGACTCGACCGCGCGCCATCGGGGGACGTGATCTCGAGATCGACGACCAGTCCCGTGTAATAAACAACGTTCCACCCGTTCGACCAAGTGTCGACCCAGAGATCCTGGAGCGTGCCGCCGATCGTCCACCCCCCGTCACCCAAGGTGAGCCCGAGCGCCTTGGCCTGCTGACCCAACGCCTTGGAAAACAGAGCGCCAAAATCGAGCGTCGGGGCAACCTTCGGCGCACTCCCGATCAGAAGCCCCTCAAGCCCACTGGCCACACGGGGTTCGCTCCTTTCCCATCC
>Ga0315290_10001320_pt1 | contig 17028 bp, 26 predicted proteins | sample YL17G12_0_MG_FD_203627 | JGI IMG/M metagenome (GOLD analysis project Ga0315290, IMG submission 203627) | Sediment microbial communities from Yellowstone Lake, YNP, Wyoming, USA - YL17G12_0 | ecosystem: Environmental > Aquatic > Freshwater > Lake > Sediment | place: USA: Wyoming | collected... | reverse complement strand
CTATCAACTAAAATCAGGATGTTTGCTGGTATAAGTCAATGATGTTTATGTTGTTAATATTTTAATACTGTCGGCGCAGTACCGGCACATTTTTTAAAGGAGAAATCATGAGTGAGGATCATGAGTTAAGTAGACTTGCTATAAAATATAACGATAACATATGTTTCATTGTACAAGAAGTGGGCGCTGCTTGGGGATATGCACGTAAAGGACAAGTTCTTAGTGGCTTAGTTAGGGGTGTGTGGAAGAAGAATTTTACAATAAATAGGCATTTACTGATTTTAGAAGGAAACGACCTGAGGCTTTTTAAAGAATTTCTTCACAATCTACAATATTGGTGGGATACCAAAAATAAAGTAAGCAACACTAGAGTACATTCCAAAACTACATCTATTCACTTATTTACGACTGAAGGTCTAGCACTTGCAGCATCGCTATCTAACAAACCAAAAGCAGTCGAGTTTAATAAACAAATACAACAACACACAACGAGAAGAAGGTAAAACTTCTAAGGGAGAAGAGTAAATGGACAACACAGTTAAGTGGAAAGAGGCTGAGGGCTTCGAGAATCTAGGTGTATTAGCGCTAGAGTATAAAGGGGAAATCTGCTTTGTCGTCAGAGAATTAGGGAAAGAATTTGGATACGGGTCAGACGGTCGGAGTTTTAAAAATGTTATCACAAATATATGGAATAAAACGATTATAACAGGAAAACACTTATTTAGAGTGGAGGGCGATGAATTAGATTCGTTAAAAGAATATGTTACTGACATTCTCGCATTGGGTGGGTCAAAACATACCTCAGAAGAAGGCGTAGAGATTAAAAATGACGTGGAGAAGTTGACCGAGTATGCGAACACCTGTTCGGATGAATCCCTAGAGTCACCTGAATTAGATGTGAGTTTTAACGTACATCCTAACACATCATCGCTATTATTGATAACCACAGAAGGCCTTGCTATTGCCGCTGAGTTGTCTCAAAAAGCAAAAGCGAAGCGATTCAACGAACACGTACAGTTGTTGTTGGAGAAGAAAGAGTTGGGAATGACACAAGCAGGTAACTTTGCAATATCCCAAGAAAGGTTTATTGATACGTTTAATACATTAATGGAGAAAGCATCATATATACACAAGATCGAGACAGGGGAAGCTATAGAAAACGCGGTTAACGAGCTTATTGACCGGTACAGGGAAGAATTTGAACCAGAGCCACCCCGCGGTAAAGTCGCTACGGAACTTCTTCGACTTAAGAACCATAACAAATGGCTTGATGCTAATTATGCCAATGATAAGTTGGTATACAAAATCGCTAAAGAAGCAGATGTATTCAAAGTTAAAGGTGCGTTAGTACTAAAGAATTTAGCTGAAGAAGTCGCTTCTAAACTAGAGGAGTGGGAAAACTTATTAAGACGAGCCTACATAGCAGACAATAATAGACTTATAGACTGGGAAATAACGAATTGTATGGCTGGGGAAAAACAACACCAAGAGAAAGCTATATGGTTTAAAACCCAGGAGTCCCGGGTGTTGTCGGAGTTTATGGAATCCCGTGATAGATATATTGCAGCGTTTGAACTTATAGAGGACCAGGTTTATTGCGCCGCGCTGGGGTATCAGGACCCTGCTAAACCTACCATGACACCAGAGGAGCTGGAAAAAGTAGAAAGGCCGTATCGCCGGTGCTGGACACGGACAGAGGAGTCTAAGGCTCTGTGGGAGACTATCGACGCAGAGATGGAGTTTAGAACAGCAATAACAAAACGAAAAGGGCAGACTCTCATAAAACGGCTAAATGAAACCGGAAAGATAGACCCCCAAAAACCCGACCCGAATAACAGCTTCGATTAAGAAAAAATCCACCTATTTTTACTGAAAATTAAGGTAGTATAAGGTAAGGAATTAGTATACTAGGTCAGAATCGACTCATAGGGGTGTCGATTCTGATTTTTTTACTGCGACACGTTGAATTACCGATAAATCGGCAGGTTAACGAGCATAATGGATATCTAAATCCGATTAGTGATTTAATAGGTGTGTTAAATTCTAGTATTTATGTGTTTGTGCATAATAGGTTTCGCACTAAAAAAATATATTTGAGAATACTTAGAGCATATTTTGATATGAATAAGACATAAATGTCATATCGAATAGCAAAAATGAAATCGGAATAGGTGGGATAAAGGAAAAACCATACGATATAAAATAAAGTTACCGTAACATTGGAGCTGCGCTAATACGGGTAACGTAGAATCGAGTAGTTTGTATCTTAGTACGACTAGAAAGAGGTAAAATATGGAAATTTGGAATCGTAGAAGGATATGAAGTCGACGGTGTCGAGGGTGCCTTAAGTGCTAAAAGATTAATAATAACAATAAATTAAGTAAAACAAATGAAAATTAGATAATACATCAAATTAAGTGAGTATTTTTATCAACGTAGGTGCGAAATAGGAAATCAAAGAAAGGGGATAGAAATCGAGGAGAAATCGAGGGAGTCGGCGGAGTCGTAATCAATAAAAAGATAAATAAATCAATAATATAAGTAACTAAAACAATGGAAGAGATACAAGCTAAAACAATTCAATAAGATAACGAGTTAGTTTTTCAAATATATGTTTTTAATACAAAGGTTTATTAAAGAGAAAATACAGTATTTAATTAAAAATAAAAAATTAAATAGTTATTATTATTATGAAAATTATCATTAATACCAATAAAGGTAGTAATTATAGTGGATATTGCTCTACATAAGCTATGTATGGTTATTTTAAAATTAAATACTATTTTATGTATTTATAAAGCTATTCTACATACCCTTTTTAGAAAACAATACCATCACGCGGAAAATCCTGTTTTTTTAGGTGTTTTTTTGGAAATTACACTTTGTAAAGGCTGTAATTTTTAGTAAAAAATTTTTTTATTTATTTCTCTATATAGGTAGTGTTTCCGCGAAAATAAGGTAAGACAAAGGGGGGTATGTTAACATATATCAAAGGGCTATGTCTGCTGGATTAGATTCTGCGCCCGCGATTTAATTTATCACCAAAGCGTAGAAATTAAAAAACCGCAATTTTATGACTCTTAGGCGTCCCATATCTGATATTATACCTTCTTATCCGTTGAATCATTAATTTATTGTTTAACTTGTTATATTTATTAAGGATTAACTTAATTATTAAAATATCATAACCCTTAATTGTTTTCTACTTAAATTGCTAGCCTATCTATAGAAAAATGTACTATATTTGTTATTGTTTTACGGTATTACTGAATAATTATGTGTGTGATGTGTCCTTCAATAATTTCTTTGTTTTATATTGAATTAATTACTAATTAAAATTGACTTAATTTTAGTTATCCCTTAATTTGTGCGCTGCGATATATCAACGCGGATGATTCCGCAGAATAAGGAGATTTAATGCCTCGCCCTAACATATTTAATGATTTTGATTATTCTTATCCTCTATCGGTGCTTTTAGAGAGTGGAAATGTGGATTTTATACCTACTGTAGCTACTACTAAAACCGCCCTCTTAGCCCTCGCGTTTAATTCAGAAGGATTCTACTCTCTTCGAGGGGTTAAAGTGCCCAAGCCGTCCCCCTGGAGTGCTGTAGGAGATAGGACTAATGTATTTAATTGGGTGGAAGCGCAGGAGTTAGATATTGACGCTGTTTTTATAAATAAATGTATTGTTTTTCTACGTAAAGAAGACTATAGCCCAGGGGTATATGCCGTTATTAATTGGAAGAAGTTATTTCAAAACTATGCCACAGAAGCTCAAACGCTACCTGTTGTGCATTTGTTTATGTTGTATCTTCGAGAATTCTTAGCTAGTAAATTTGTGGAAATTCCTACTATATTGAACTACTCAATTCGATATGCACAGTCAATGTGTAATCAGCCGTTTTATGGAATTAAATTTAGTGAAACAGCTTTAGCTGTATTCGCAACTATTAAATTAAATAAAATATTAACACACCTAGCTGAGGACCCAGTTTTTATTCATGAGGTAGTAAACATTTTTAATGTGTTAATGGGTAGTTGTTGTTTAACTTTAGCCTCATTATCTTTTCCTAAAGAATTATCTCATTGGGAAACTTGTTGTACTGTTGTAGACTTAACTCAGTTAACAAAAACACGTAAACCTCAACCCTCTCGCGTTAGTCCTACTACGCTAGTTCCTTTTATTCCTATTGGGTGTGATAAAACAAGTGAGTTATTTTTACTATCAAATATCGCAGCAGATCCCTACAAACTATTGAGTGATGAAGATAAACAAATTTTAAATAAAAAATGTGGAATCGTATTATATAGCACCGCAGAGGAAGACCCTAAATATTTACCTAATATAGAAGAGAGTAATTTTATGGTTTTACACGTGCCAACCGTAAAAAAAATAAGAAGCCCTTTAAACGTGGTTGGTTATGAATCGTTTAGTTTAGATGAACATAATGGTAAATTTACTTATGTACTGGAAGCGACTACTGAGTATGCTACGATTGTAGGATCTCCTAAGTTTAAGAAAATTCTTGAACTATTTGGTGTTTCCACAATGGAGAATTGTTCTGTGGTGGATATTGATTCTTTAGCGCGTGCGTATTCTAGTGGTAGCAGTTTAAAATTACCTACAGGACTAGTTGTTAAACCTAAGCAACATAAAAGAGAAGGTTCTGGTAGGCCTGCTAGATCGTTAGAGACTTCAACTTTTAAATTATTATATCCTAAAAGTAGTTCCATGTTTCCTTTTGAAGTGGAGTTTATCTTCCCTATAAACAGTACTTTTTTTAGAATAGCGGGTACTAAAGTCGAAGAGGCGTTATTAACTAAACTTGAATGGATGTACACGATGTTTAATTCAGAAGCCTGCGTTCACTTTAGGGGGTATGCTTCTACGGTTAGACCTGTACATAAAGAGTTATTTAATAATACCTATTTTAATAAAATAGGATTAGCTACATTATTACAGCATCCAGATGTACATAAACACATCCCTGGCTGGTCTGAAGCTTGGCTTAAAGAATTCCTTAGATGGTTAAATGAATATTCTTTTACTACAAAACCTCCATTTGCGGCTGTGCGTGACTCTTTAAAACAAATTAAAGACGCTGAAGGACATCGGGCATACCTGGAGTACGTATTTACTCCTAATATTGACTCTTATATTAGAAATGAATTCCGTGGACAACGCGGACGTCTTTTCGATTTTAGCGATCCTAGTTTTCGATTATATAAAGATATCCCAATCAAACTTCTCTTTGAGCGCGTAGAATACCATCGAAACCATTTATTAGAGCGTGGTGAGTTTGACATCGATAATCTCCCACACGTCGTATTAACCCAAAATATCAAGGATTTAGTAGATAAGAAGCTGTACGGAGCTCTTTTAGCTAACTTAATAACTGATGCACAGTACTTGCACATATTCGAACAGAATGCTAAACATAGAGTGTATTTAGATGATAAACAATTAATTAAGAAGCTGGAGAAGAAATGAAAGTTAGAACCTTAATTGTAAGTGTAGTAGAAGATGTGACAGAGATGACTTTAGAAGAGTCACATAAAGCGCACCCAGATTTCGATGTTAGTACATTAAATAGTGATGATGTTAAGGATATTGTGGCTATATCTCCTACAGTAGTGTCGATGCTTAATGGTGTTGATACTAAGCCAGAAGAACCGTTAACATTTGAACAGATGGTTCTTTATAATTTGAAGATGGTAAACCTATTAAAACAAGCTATTTTAGTAGCGGTTATAAGTACCTTGAAATACCCAGACGATTCTTCTTACGGGAAGGAAACACGTAATAAAATACATAATGTTAGAAATGATTTACATAGTTTAGTTGTTGGTGTGCTCCATGAGTATAATAGAATTGTAGGTGAGCCTGCAGATAACTGTGATATATGTGCTAAATTAAGTACGTGTGGTGGGGCACACCCGACTAAACCCGTAAGCGTTCCTGCATTAGAGGATTTTTCTATGCTCAAAGGGTGTAGTACCGATAACATCGCTGCTCCCACATACACCGACGATGTTACACAAGTAATTTCTATATTAACACATAAGAAACCAACAACTAAGAATTAGGAGATTTCAATGAATTCAACCCATACGCCTATGTTAACTATTACAGAGCAAGCTATCCAGTTTTCTGCTAACAATGCTGCGTCTGTAGTGGAGCAGTATAATGCGTGGATTAAGAAGCGGATTGCTTGGCATAAGGCTACGCCCTTGATACAAACGCGGGCGCTCACTATTCACTATCGTAGTTTTGTTGCGATACCAACAACTCTAAAGTCTCAAGAAATGACCTATACACTCTTAGTAACTTACGAACATTGTGATGTAGTCGGAGCTGCTGAAGGAACAAATCAAAACAACCCAGCAGCGGAAGGTTACTCGGCTATCGGTCAAAAGAGGCATGGATGATACCTCAGCTTAAAATATTTAAAGACCAGTCACCTAATGGAATTGAAGATAAATTCAACGCTTGGATGCGCGCACGTCGAGCTATTATGATAGCTAATTTTACAGGTGATAGTGGTATAAGTAATGAGCATGCTTCTGAGTTGCTGGGAGAGACTAGTAATCTTCCACCACCCACCACACATCTTCAATATGATTCTTCCCTCCAAGCTTTTATTTTTACCGTAGTGTATTTGATGTATCCATATGAGAGTAACGACGTTAAGTAATAAGTAAGTTTCTAAGATTCATTTAAAACAAAGAAAAGGAGTGTAAATGTTATCACTGCAAGAATATGGTGCGTTGGAGAAATTTATTAACAACCTAAAACCAAAAGAGAAAAAGGATGTAATAGAATCTACTAGGGGATCTGTTAGCTTGTGGGAGAAGCGATGTACTGCGGTTGATCTTCTCGTCGTTGGTATGTGTCCACTATGCCACTGTAGTGGTCGGTTAACTAGCACACACTATTCGTGTGAATTCTGTCCCTTGTATGTGGTAGGGGATTGTTGTAATCAATTTGAATCAACATATAAAAAAGTAATAAATGCTGACTACGATGCTAGATCTTCCGCGATAAAAGCGATGCTGGTTAGGTTAGTAGACATCAAAAATGCCTTAGAGAGGATGGAAGTATGCGATTAACAGATAAGATTATTATTCTTGTATTTATAATGGGGGCTACGTGTGTCACGCTCTTAGTTAATGTGTATCAGCACTGGGATACTACACATCCTACAACACCTATTCTACCAGCGTGCCCTGTGACAACCCCTATTAAATCAACTTTAAAACCGAATCCAATTATAACAACAACTAAATATGCTACACATAAGCACCCCAACTTCGACGACGTCGTTATTGTAAAATACAGAAGCAAACACGTAGAACAGCGTATAGACAGTGGACTTATAATCATAGAGTACGATGTCACAAATAGAAGCGATTCAGTGATGCTGCAGCTTGATGGAGTCGCGACTATTACAGACACAAAAGGCCTCTTTATGTTCTCGTTTGATGTGTTCTTCGACGATATGAAGCTAAATCCTGGAGAGACGATAACGTCTTCAAGTAGTTACGGTGTTATGATCTCGAAAGACATTGATAGATTATTGGCGTTTTCGGTTATGGAAAACGTTAAATTCAAATTAACCTTTGACCCTTACTTTGTTAGGTTTGAAGAATATAATGTAAAACTACAAGATAAACCCGAAATTACTATTCAAACATTTGATGCGGATGGTCCATAGTTTACACAGTAACGAGGAGAACAAAAATGTACGAACGATTACAGGACATCGCTAGAGCGGAGATATTAAAGGGGCTTAGAGAACTAACAGAAGCCAACCATGAAATATTTAGGAGGATGTACGCAGCGTATAACCGAGATACTCCGCTTGAGGATGTAGTCCTTAATACGCCAGAGGACAAGTTGTCCACGGCTATGCGGCAGGTGGATAATAGCGTAAAAGATTTAAGAGCTAAGAAAGCAGAGAAGGAACCTGAGACAGGTAGTCGTGACCACATAGAAATCAAAGGAACCGTTGAGGTAGAGGTTTGGACTGACACCACCGGGGAGTTCTGCTGGGGTTTTTGTCCTTACTTACGTTGTGATTATGAAAGTTCTGTGTTTGACCCTAATGAAGTAAAGTTTTACGTGTGTAACCTGTCGATAAATTCTGTTGGACATCACAAAGCGAGCGATATGAAATCTAGAACTGATTTTTGCAAGAAACATTTTAATAAGAACAAGGAGCAAAAAAAATGATACTGTCATTAAATAACATAGACCTAGAACCCCGAATGTCCTTATTTAACGATAGCGTACCATGTTCAACAGAGACTATAGCTGAATACTTAGTATTCTGTGAGCGCGTAGTACAAGAAGCTGTAGACAAGGGTTATGCGAAGTGGTTGGCATATAACCCAGAGCCGGAGATCATCCGGGGTAATAGTGAGCGAATCTTTTGGTGTGATGAGGCTAGGCATGTTCAACAAAACATTAAACACGCTTTTGACTACCGTTCGTTACCGACGTTACGCTGTTACGTCGAGCGCAAAAAACTACAAGAGGAATAAACATGTCCGACGTTCTTCGAACCAACAAAGTAAAAGTTCGCAAGCACCATCGTTGCGGTAGCTGCGATGCGTCTATACGGAAAGGAGATATGGCCACAGTGCAGGTAGTAGTGGACCAAAGTAACGCATATTCAATTTATGCTTGCACCGGCTGTGAAGCACTATTCGAGAAGTTTCATAAAGAGCTATTTGGTTCAAGAGGGGACTATGAACTGCATGAATGGGCTATCGTAGAATTATTAGAACAAAACGAAGAGGCTAGGACTATTTACCGGCAACATATGAAAAAGGAGGAGAGAAAAAATGAAGATAACACTAACACTTGAACAAGAAAAAGCACTAGAAATATTAACTGCCTTTATGAAAGACTATACTTCCCAGGACAACATGGGAACAAAACTCCCAACGTTAACGTACGTCCAGGAATTTAGAGAAGTACCGATACCAATGAGCGATGTCGTGGCTGACCAAGTAGAAACTACATGGTGTGAACCTGACGCTTGGATATCTACTGGTTTTCATTTCGACGGGGATAACGTCGATGCCATCGATTTTGTTATAGGTGCGTTAGAAGACGCTGATGACGCGGGACATCGTCTATTTGATAATAATATTTATTCGCAAATGCGTACACGTGAAACGCTAACGCTAGAGCATGCAATCCAACTATTAACCAATGCAGTAGATGTTAATTGTTACGATGGCATGCTTTCGTCATGGGCTTCTGTCCACGTCCCTATCTTAACTAATCCCCATTTCACGACCGAGAGCTGTAGAAAGTTTATCACGGCTAACCAACATAACTTAAAAGGGGATAGTCAAGATAAATGTATAACCGTATTAGACTACGTAGGTCGCAATTATGAGATGGAAGCGCTGCTTAAAGTGATATCGACGTTAACGGGGATTCCGCTGGAGTCTACTTACAAAAAGAAAGAGGATTGAAATGCCACCCAGAAAACGTAATAACGATGCAAAGAAAGAAGCGTATGCGAAACAGAACTCTCAAGCACTTAAAAACAATAACAGTATTAAATTAACGGAGGAATTATTAATGGAACAAGAATTAGAAAATCGGTATAAAGCTGTACAGGAGCCTGTTCACTTTTTAAGCAATGGTAATGTGATTAAAGATGTACCATTTGCAGTAATACGTATATTAGAGGCGCTTAAGAAGCGCGAAGAAATTGATGTTGATGCCGTTGATGATTTAGATGAAGAGTCTGATGTGTACATAACTATATGGGATTTGTGTATGCAGTACTACGGTAGTGGGAAATTAGCGGTTGAATATGTCCGCGCATTAGTTGTATTTGTATTAAAGATGATTGACTATGGTATGGTAGGCGCTACTGATGACAGTTTTCCAATGGTCTATAGCAACGAAATGAGCCGCGTAATTTTAGAGGCGTATGAGTTGGGGCGCAAAGATGATATTCCGTTTTAACCAACAAGGAGAAACTAAGATGACAACTAAAATAACCTTAAGTAAAAAAGGCAAAGTACTAAAGACTGAACAGGCTACAGACAACCCCAACGATCAAATGGTAGAATGTGCCAGTGTAGATTGCAGGGGTTTCTTTTATAGTAATGACCCATCTAATAAGCTAATAGGATTAAGGCCATTAGCTATTAGAATACTACGGGCAGTACAGGAGAAATCGGAGGATATAAGCTATGTCATCTGTTCGGTATCTCCACGGGGTGACTGTACTCAACTATATGATGTTCGGAATTTAACTGATTTGATGTGGACTTTAGAGTCTAAGGGGTATCTTAACCTGCAAACAAGTAAGATTGCCGACGTCAAAGAATACTATATACACCGAACTAAAGTATCCCTCACGCACAGGGGAAATGACGTGCTATTAGGTGTCGATAGCGCCAACTTAGTTGGACTAGAGGTACTGTGAATGCTCACCAAAGAAGATTTTCTGGTTATGGTTCATGAAGAACTACTCGATTCAGATACGCATATCCGAAGCCTTCTCACCGTAAAAACCAAATACGTACACGCACAGCTCGACGCCGCACCTTGTAACTGTCCTAACGAGGACTGTTTCGGGTGGGTGTTGACTGTGTGTTATTGCGAAAGCAAAACAATTAACAAAGCGAGGAGTGTAAATGTCGAAGAAGAAGATAAAACGAGAAACGCCTCAAATACAAATTCCACACCCTGAAAACTGGGAATCTAAACTATATGATGGCTTTAAGTACCGCCAGTTACTTTCTTCTTTATTAGCGGAATATAAAGTACCTACGGGGGTGTGGAGTGTAGAAGTCTATGTTAGATTTTTACAAGAGAGTAAGAATATTGCGGCTAGTACTTTGATGGATGTAACAAAAACAAATCCACGTAAATTATTTAACGCAAATGGAAGTATGAGTACTGCAGTTAGTAATATACTACTCAAGACAGTAACAGCAGTACACTCGGCATATATAACCTTATGGGACTATTATGCGGATACGTGTGGAGAAGTGTCATTCACTAAATGGAGAGAAGACCCTGTTTTCTTAGCTATATGCGAGAGGGAGAATGAACAGTTAGAAGAATTGGGTGTTTTAGTTGGAGATGTAAGTGAGGCTATAAATGATGCGTTAATGACTGACCGCGTCATTCGGTATGCACAGGTATGTTATAGGCACTGGGGACGAAAGCTATACACAATTTCGGACGACTTAGCTTGGCAGTTAAATAACACAGAACTAAGAAAGTTTCCTTCAGATTTATTTCAATTACCGTATCCTGCTTTGTATCTCTCTATCCCTGTGCGTTTAGGTTTTAAAGTATACAATGAAGCTGATGGTTGGTGCGAAGTAGCTGGTGTTTATTTAACTGAAGACGTTAGCCCAGAGGGTAATAGGCTGATTAGAGTATTAGTCACATCCGTAGATTTAGGTATGCACAATGGTGGGACATCTGTGTATTTTTGGAATATACATTTACGCATTGGTTCTCCATTAGAGGAAGATTTAGAATACTCTATCGAAACGGCGTACCAACAAACTAGAGCGTCCGGTCATGAATCTGTAGGTTGTGCCACTGACCGATTAGCTACTTTTGAAATGATGTTGCCTCATCTATTAAGCTTGTTTCGATTTATTGTTAACGTGATTCTTTACGCCACACACCCTAGCGCAGACAAAGCGGTTGTATTCTCCGATAATCCAAATTTTCAAGCCTTATACAAAAAAGCGGACGAAGCTATAGGCGCTAGACGTAAGCAGTTATTTAGTGAGCTAAACGCGATAAAGACATCTCCTAGGATTCTATTAGGAGGATCTATTAAAGTATCAAGACAAGAACGCGCCGATGTAGAAGCATTCTACGCTAAACGAGGTAAGCAGTGTGTCCGCACTTACGTCGCGCAACATTGGCAACATATTTGGTCAGGGCCTATGGACGGCGAAAGAAAAAGGACGTATCAGTTAATCAAATCATATTGGCGTGGACCTGAAGACGCGCCGATAACAACGAAGGTACACCATTTAGTGTAGTGGAGAGTCCAAATGCCTAACACAAAAAAAGCCCATATCATCTATCACACCGACGCCGATGGCTACTGCTCCGGCGCAATCGTTTACAGATACTTGATCGCTAACGGTATAGCGACGGAAGATATTAAGTTCCATCCCGTGAAATACGGTGACGCGTTCCCCGAAGAAGCCCTCAATAAAGACGACCTCGTCGTTATCGTAGATTTCTCATTCCCAATGGAAACGATGGAGAAGGTTGCTGCTGTGATTTCTTGGTGGAATTTGATTTGGCTAGATCATCATAAGACCAGCTATGAAGAGATGATGGCGTATCCCTATAATTCAGTTATAAACACTAAAGGTAGGCGTATAAACTCTTCACAACCAGACCAGCGATTGGCTGGTTGTGAGCTTACCTGGGATTTCTTCAACCCTGACGCCGCTATGCCTATGCTGGTAGCACGCTTAGGAGCCTACGATACCTGGAGATACACCGAGAACCCAGACCAATCCTATCAGGATCGGGTATTAAACCTACAAGAAGGATGTTGCGGATTACCAAAAGGAGGGGACATCGCCGATCCCAGCGCGCTAGCTGCTTGGATGGATTTATTGTATGACCCTGATAATTCTAAACTAGAAGATATAACTCAAAATGGTGCTGAGTATCGCGAGAAAACCGCTAAACGTAACGCTGCTATATGCAGCAAACAAGCCTTTGAAACCACCTTCGCCGGTCACCGCGCTATCGCCGTTAATGCGACCATCTATAGTAGTCAGCTGTTCCTAAGCGTCTACGATAAAAAGAAGCACGACCTCATGGTGGTGTTCTCACACTTGAAAGAGGGGTACTGGAAGCTAAGCCTCTACTCCGAGAACCCCGCAATCGACTGCGGCGCTACCTGCAAGGCCCTCTCAATGCTAGACCCTAATCCACCTACGGAATCTAAAGGTGGCGGCCACGTGGGCGCTGGCGGCTTCCAGGCTAGCTGGAGCTATTTGACAACGTTGTTTGGAGGAGTGAAGTGACATGAAGCATAAAGACTGCAAAGAGTGTATCCGTAAATTCAAAACGCAGAAGCACACGTTACAGCTATTACTGGATTATAATCTTTCACACATAGAACCCTGGGATTCTCTAAATATGAGTATCCCAGGTTCTTGTTCTTGTGAGCATGACTGTCTTTGAATAAACACTTGCCAGAGAACAAAGATTACTTGCCTGTGAGAAGAACATGGCATGTAAAGAAATACCCGAAAGGATATGGTAAATGAACCCATTAACAGGAAAAGTAGTTTTAAATACCAAAGAAGAATTAGATAGCCTCAGTACTTATATGGTACCTATAAACGAACAGTACTTAACTGAAAAGCAACGCGCTGAACTGCAGATTTCTAAATTTGATAATAGGTCAGTTGTGGGTAGAAAATTTCTTTCTTGTAGGCAGGAAGCTAAGTTAGAAAGTCTGCGTAAACAGAAACGTAAAGCACGGAAGAAAGCAAAACAGAAGAGTAGAAACAAGTAGAGACGAACACCCGAAAGGCCACGTACAATGAAAATCAAAGTATCTAAGCCAGCGACTATCACGACCCACCCGTACCACGCAGTTCTATGCAGTGATAGGTGTGAGGGTGGGCATATTAATCATCCGTACTGTAGGACATTTAAATAGGATAGATTGAGTCATAAGCACGAGCGAATTAGATGCCAACAGTGCATTGTGAAAACTGGTATAGTGAAAGAAGGTAATCTAGTTCCAGAGCAGAATATACAAGTTAATATCGAGGAGGTAATAGATATCGAAACATTCAACTTCAGCGTTGATTCATTCTGCGCTAGTACTTGCCCGCAACGTATGGATAATGAACCGCACCGCCCTAACGATAATAGCGGTGAAGGTGTGTGCAAGGTATTCGGAAAATTGAGAGTCCTTGAAGGTACTATTGTGTGGAGAGACAGGAGATGCTATAAATCTCCAAAAATAGAACTACAAAAATAAAAAAGGAAAACCCCAATGAAAATAACGGGAACAATAACCATCGAGAACGGGGTTATTGAAATTAAATTACCGTTGCCTGAGTCAGTGTCCAGCTTATTAAAAGCTGAAGTAGAAGCTGAGGTAGAAGAGGTCGTAGCGCCTACTGAAAACACACCTAAACAAAAAGGAGGGACGTGGGGGGTTATTAGGGTGATAGACTCAACCTATTGCTCCTCTGCGTGCGGAGGCGAAACATGGTCATCTAGGTGTAATATATTTGTTGGTGGATACAGGCTAGCACACAACATTTATAGAGAGCGTTGTAGCGCGTGTATAGCCGCAATTAGATTCGTAACTGAAGCCCAAGCCGAAGACATTAACGGCATTGAAGTTTTTGTGAGAGGAGAAACATAATGAAAATCCTAATTAACAATCCCTTTACTATCAGTGTTTGGGCGTCGGACCCCATGTATTGCCATGGTGAGTGTTCTGGTAACAAGAGCATTGCGGAGTGCAGTACGTTTAAAGAAAATAGGATATTCAATACAGGAAATGGATGGGTTAGGTGCCAATCCTGCATCGTTAAAACAGGGTTTCTTAAAAAAATTGAATCAGAATTAAGAGAAAGGCTGATGTTTCAGTTTCGTTGTGTTCTTCCAGAAACGCTGGACATCACAACATTCAATTATCAGCTGGATGTATTTTGTATACCTGAATGTTTGTATGCTGTTTATGATGATTCATTCGCTACGGCGGCTAATACGTGTAATAAATTTGGAAAGTTAAAGCACCACGTAGACCGAGTGTTTTGGAGACATAAAAATTGTATAGAATGTCCGGAGGTAAAAGATGAAAATAAAAGTTAAGAAAGAATCAAAGATTGCGACTGTGTATGTAAGCGCGAGTTTACCCCTATCGTGTTCATCAGTGTGTAAGCATCAAGTCGATGGTTTATCACGATGTGAATTATTTAAAGAAATTCGTATTTTAGGTCTCATATCTGAAAGTAATGGTAACATACGAAATGCGCGTAAAGTAATGTTTCGATGTCTCCCCTGCATTTTAAAGGTAGGTTCTATAGATAAAAAAACCGAAGAGGACGAGGTTTCTTTTACTATTGAAGTCGATGATTCTTACGATATTGATGCAAAGACTTGCTGCTTACCTAGTGAACAGTTTTGTAATCCTGTATGTGATCATTATTCTCAATTACCGTCGAATAATCTGAGTAAGCCTACCTCAGCGAGGTGTGATGTTTTCGGCGATTTACGTGTAATACATCTTTTTAATATGACGATGGTTTGTCGGCATGATGATTGTTTTAAAGGAGAGTTAATGTTATGACCTCACATATGCACATCCGTGATGCTATTCGCGCGAATAGTAATAGTTATTATTGCTTGGATTCTTTGTGTTGTGTGGTCGATTTGGTGTGTTTTAACTAAGACATAGGAGGAAAAATGAGCGATGAAATTCAAGTTGGGGATGTTGTTGCGTTAGCTATACCTGAAGGTATTAAATTACCAGACCTTAAAGATCAAAGTTTAATCGTTGTTACAGATGTAGATAAGCATACGTTTTCGGGAATTAAGATTATAGGTACTTATGCTCCTATACAAACGAGTGTGTGTTCAAAGGTTGATTATTTTGTAGTTTCTCCTAGCGTAGTTCGTTCTTGTTTACATGAGTTTACTACGTTACAACGAAATAGATTACCTATTCATCACGAGATTAGCGTCAAAAGATATGGAGGCGTAACCCGACACACGATCACAGTAGACAAAGAAGCAGACGCTCTTTGTTCTAGGGTGTGTAGCTACAACGGAAACACTAATGTAACAGATAAGAAATTAAATGAGTGCCTTTTATTTCATGCGGAGTTAATGAATATCGCAGTAGATAATTTAAATCCCATCAACGTTCGTTGTCGTTTATGCCAAGTAGCGGTGCCGTGCGCAGACACGCAGGAGATAGAAATGCCAAAAGAAGAACCGAAAACATCCTTGTGCGACTGCGGCGTATGTTACTTAGCTAAGCGTTGGGAAGAACATCTACGCCGAATAGCGAGTGAGACGGCGGTAATCAGAGAGGAGAATAAGACGGACATGTTCAATATGTTGAATAGTATTAGTAATTATATTAATACTAAACAGCAGCAATCTCAAAAAAGTAACGACGTAATTGCCGACACCCCCACTGCAGTCACCGATAGCTGTAAAGGTATCCTGTGGAAACCTTATGAGGGAGGGTGGACAACGGCGGGGGAGATGACGAGCAGACACATCAGTAATGTCGTACAGATGTTACGGAAGGAAGACGATGCGGCGTCACCGCCTGCGACCCCAAGGCCGTATAGCAATGCGTTCTACATAGAACTCTTTACAAAAGAACTACTAGCTCGGTCTAAAGCTAAGGAGTAACCAATGCCTACAGAAACATCCACACCATTCAAACCTGGTGACATCGTTGTTTACCACAACGAAGACAACCTCTGCGGAACTAATTCCTCTAAAGCCATGTACTATGTCACAAGTTTAGAGGCCGACCACACTTGTTCTTTGACGAAGTTAACTCCTGACGGTGTTCTACTTACACACCTAGGTAGTAGTTCAGGTGAGCTTATCTCAAACTTCCACGCCATCAGCGCCGCCGAATTTATGCGAATCGTGGCTTACAATAAGGTGTTAATGGAGTCGCGTAAGCCGTACCCGGAGTTCTACGTACATAGAAAACCGCAGCCGGAATGTAAGGAGATATCAATGTCTGAACATATTCTACCACCAGCTCCTGGACCTAATTTTATCAAAGAAGGGTCTTCTAAGATTACTAGTGAACCCCCAAAAAAACTTCTTCCACCCCCACAATAGCGTCTCTAACACTCGAAAACGCTGAGCTAAACTTACACGTTCAAGCTCAACAGCGTGAGATAGAGCAACTCAAAGAGAACTACACGGTAGCGGTACGCGACTCTTGGGTTAGACATGAGAAGATTATAAAACAACGCGATGAGCTTTTCGCGTTGA
>Ga0315290_10001318_pt1 | contig 17037 bp, 17 predicted proteins | sample YL17G12_0_MG_FD_203627 | JGI IMG/M metagenome (GOLD analysis project Ga0315290, IMG submission 203627) | Sediment microbial communities from Yellowstone Lake, YNP, Wyoming, USA - YL17G12_0 | ecosystem: Environmental > Aquatic > Freshwater > Lake > Sediment | place: USA: Wyoming | collected... | reverse complement strand
ATGAAGTAGAACTGTCGGTGTGAGCATCAAAGCGGGGTAGGGTTTTCCCTGCTTTTTTGTAAATTATCCCTACCCTATTGCACGGAGGTGGGTTTTCTTGTATGCTGGTTATTAAATACGCACGTCGCAAATTTAGCGACAGAACAGTCGCTACTTGACCGTATTCGTCTCGGTATTAAACGCACCGAGCTCGTAGAATCCCGGCATTAAACGCACCATGCTCGTAGAATCATGAGTTGAACTAAGCGCTTCGCGCAGGTAAGGTAAGACTCTCGCTCTTCTCCCCAGATTTCTAGAATTTCATATTCTGTCCCGATCCGGGCTATATTTCCTGTGAAATCCCATTCCATTCACAGGAGGTTTAGCTATGACAACGCCATTACGGCAAAAGATGATCGAGGACATGCAGTTGCACGGCCTGGCGGTCAGGACACAGAAATCCTATGCATTGGCTGTAAGCCTGCTAGCCAGGTACTACCAGAAATCTCCAGACAAGGTCAACGAAGAAGAACTGCGGCAGTACTTTCTGTATCTCAAGAACGAGAAACATGCTGCGCGCAACACCTGTACGCTCGCCTTGTGCGGAATCAAATTCTTCTTCGAACATACCCTGGGTAGGGAATGGAAGACCTTGGCATTTGTGCGCCCGCCCAGGGAAAAGAAACTGCCGGTTGTATTCAGCGTGGACGAAGTACGCTGTATCCTGGGGCTCGTCCACCGCCCGCCTTATCGAGCCTGCCTGAGCACCATTTATGCCTGTGGGTTGCGTCTGCAGGAAGGGTTGCACCTGCAGGTCACTCACATCGATAGTGATCGCCTCATGCTGCATGTCTGCCATGGGAAGGGTGGGAGAGACCGCTATGTTCCACTCCCCAAGCCTCTCCTGGATTTGCTGCGCCTGTATTGGATCACCCATCGCCATCCGGTTTGGCTTTTCCCATCTTTTCTCCAGCTAAGCAAGGACCCCATGGAGGCAAGCGGGATCCGGCGTGCCTTCAGGGCCGCCCTCCACGAAAGTGGCATCTCGAAACCAGCCACCATTCATACCCTGAGACATTCTTATGCCACACATTTGCTCGAAGCTGGCGTCAATTTGCGCATCATCCAGGAATACCTGGGGCATGCTTCCCCCACCACCACGGCCATCTACACTCACTTGACTCAACCTGGCAATGATCTGGCTGTCCAGGCGATCAATCAGGTGTTGGATGGTCTATGGGGCTAGAACTGGCTGACATCTTCCGCCAGTACGGTCCCGCCTATCGCCAGAAGTTCGCTGATCACCTGCTCCCCAGCCACCGACGGGCCATGCACGCGATTGAGCGGTGTCGCACGCCTGCCTTGGGTGGACAGGTCTACTCCTGCCCGCAGTGCCACCAGACCCAATACAGCTACCACTCTTGCCGCAACCGTCATTGCCCCAAGTGTCAGAACGACAAAGCTCAGGAATGGCTGGAGCAGCAGCAGAATTTTCTGCTGCCCGTCCCATATTTCATGCTCACCTTCACCCTTCCCGCCGCCCTGCGCCCGATCGCCCGCAGTAACCAGGCGCTTGTCTATGACCTGCTCTTCCGTGCTTCCGCAGCTGCAACACAGTCCCTGGCTCAGGATCCTCGTTTTGTCGGCGGACAACTTGGCCTGATCGGTATCCTGCACACCTGGGGCCGCAACCTGTCCTACCATCCTCACATTCACTATCTCGTCCCGGCGGGAGGACTATCAGCCGATCGTCGTACCTGGCTGCCTGCCCATCATCACTTCCTGCTCCCGATCAAGGCTCTCTCCAGAATCTATCGAGCCAAATTCCATCACGCTCTTCAGAGATCCAACATCGCCAATTGCATCCCAGCCAATGTCTGGAAGCAGGAGTGGGTCGTCCACTGCAAACCGGTTGGCAATGGACGCACAGCCCTCAAGTACTTGGCTCCTTACGTCTTTCGGGTCGCCATCGGCAACCGCCGCCTGATCAAGCTCGAAAACGACCAGGTCACCTTTCGCTATCGCTCCTCCGCAACCGGCAAGAACATGTTCTGCACCCTCTCGGCCGATGAGTTCATCCACCGTTTCCTCCAGCATGTCCTGCCCAGGGGCTTTGTGAAAATTCGCTATTTCGGTTTCTTCGGTTCCTCCCAGCGCCTGCTCCTGGCCAACCTCCGACTGCTTCTTGAAACGGACACCCTCTCCCCTCCACTTGCCGAACTTCCCCCACCCTCTTCAATCCCGCCAAAAGAAACTTTCCTCTGCCCGATCTGTGGGCAGGCCTTGCTGCATCTGTATTCCATTCCTCCCACCGGACGTCACCCTCCATGAACCCGCTCCGCATCCTCTTGCTACAAATTGCCCATGACGCCAGTGATCTTTCCAGACGCCTGCCTCTTCGCTTTCATCCTACCTGCCTTTCCTGCCTTTTTTGTGAGGATCCTGTACATTCTGTCTCTCCCCCACTACAGCAATTCGCGCCTTTCTTACTTGCTAGAGGCCATTCTCCAAGTGTACAATCATGTATAGGATCGGTTCGGTGGGTAATCCAGGTTGCTTGAGTGAGCTTCAAACCCCAAAGCGCTATCCTCGGGTACCTTTGCGTACGGCTTAGTTCAACTCGGTTTAATGCGGCGGCGCAGGCTACCCTTTTTTCATCTTTCCCCTTTTCGCCGCATTAAACCTTAATTCGTTAGGCGGCATTAGGTTGAAGATTATCCTTATTTCAAAGTAGGGTTTTGGTAACATGCCCAAAAAGCTGATTTCTTCAATTCTCGTTGTAACAATTGGCATATTGACGCTTTCATGTGGCGTTGTGAACATTCAGGCACAGCCGGGTTATTATCCACCTTTTGTAAAAGCCGCTCAAGAAGGCAATATTCCGGAAACAGAAAAATTACTTAAATCGGGTGAACTTGTTAACCAAACAACCATTGGCAACCAAACCCCACTACATTTAGCGGCAGCAGAAGGTCAAGACGATATGGTTAGATGGCTGTTATTACATGAAGCCAATCCTCTTGCTCAGGACCAAAACGGAAAAACGCCTGCTGATTTTGCCAAATCGCAGGGACACGGCCAGACTGCGCAACTACTTCTTGATTACATACAACTTGTAAAAGATGAAGAGCAGGCATTTAATGCAGGAGACTTGGAAACCCTACGCAAATTATTGACCCAAGATGGAAGAAAGTATACGATCGTTCACTTGGCAGCTCAATCAGGAAAAACGCAAATCGTTGAAAATGAGATTAAGTCTGGCGCAGACGTTAATTCACAAACGTTTAACGGATTTACGCCACTGCATAAGGCAGTCATAAGTGGGAAGGTTGAGATATGCCAATTACTAATTGATGCAGGAGCAAATGTAAACATTGGAGATATTTACAATAATACGCCACTGTACTATGCAATTCTTTACAAGAATAAGGACTTAGTCAAGTTGTTCCTTGACTCTGGTGCAGACCCAAACATTCGCTCAGTTTGGGGAAATGAGACTGCTTTAGACTTCGCAAAACGTAAGGGTGACGCAGAAATTATTGCACTTCTGGAGAAGAAATAATTATCTTATGACCTCAAGCCGCCTAACACCGGCTCCACCGGACGGGGCTACCGCCCCGAGAATATGCAGCGCGCTTTTTGAGTTTCATGCCATAATGACCTTGTCGGCTCGCCAATCCGCCCCGCCAGTGAGCCAATCCGTTATAAGCTTAGTATCAAGGTAAGTATAATCAAGATAAAATTGATTTATTATAGTTCTATAAATATTTCTGTTGTCGTGGCTATTCAATGAGAAGTCAGATGTATTTATATTAAAAAGGACGATATTATGATTTCAAGTATTCAAAAAGAAAAAGCTGAAATATTCTTGAAATTTCATCAAGACAAAGAAATTTTGGTTCTGTTAAACTCATGGGACATCGGAAGTTCTAAATTAATAGAAGCATGTGGCTATAAAGCAATCGCAACAACAAGTATGGGAATAGCTGCCTCTTTAGGTTATCCTGACTGTCAGGTAATACAATTGTCAGAAATGATTGAAGCTATAACGGGAATCGTAAATGGAGTACAAGTTCCGGTAACTGTGGATATAGAAGCCGGATATGGAAATAATTCAAATGAAATAATCGATTCGGTTAATAAGATAATTGCAACAGGAATTGTTGGAATAAACATTGAAGATAGTATTGATTTAAATCCAGTATTAATTGACGAGATGGAATTTTGTGAAAGAATATCAGCTATTCGTGCATTATCAGATTCACTGGGCTTCCATTTAGTAATTAATGCAAGGACTGATTCATTTTACACTTCGTCAGGTTCGCCACGAGAAAAATTATCTGAATCAATTAAGCGTGGCAATAAATACCGGGAAGCCGGTGCCGACTGCATATTTGTACAACCTTTATGGGAAAAAGAAACGATTTCAACATTGGTTAAGGAAATTAATGCCCCAATTAATATTCTTTCAAATCCTGGGATTGGGGCAGGAATACCACCATCAGTAAGTGAACTTCAGGATTTAGGTGTTGCCCGTTTAAGTTTTGGTTCAGGTTTGATGAAAGCTACTTTAGCTCTAATTAAAAAAGTTGCTGACGAACTGTCTGAAAAAGGGACTTACAATATTTTATTAGATACCTTAACACCGCTTCCCGATGCTGCAATGGCCTATAAAATGGCAGTAGGATTGAATAAATGAAGAATAGCCACTAACATTGGCTATAAGTAATTCTTGTTATCCCTTACTCTGAAAATTCCTGCGGAATTTTCAGAGTGGTGCGTACTTTAAAAGTTAAGTGCGGACTCACGCAACTACTCATAGCCAAGACATTGAGAGATGGGAAAAAATAAAGCAAATTTAAAAGCGCTTATAACAATGCAATCAAGCCGACAAAAAACGCGTTAATTCCCACTCATTTTTCGAATCTGTGCAACGGAATTGGCAACTTGAAAATTCTGGCGCCTTATTTTTTGCGGCTTATCGCTAGCGTTAGGCGCTCACAGAGGCTGAATGTCGGCTGGTCGAAGTACCCTTCTGTTATGTCTCGCTCTCGCGGCATGCTCACCTAGTATGCGCGGCTCTCTCCCCGTCACTGCCAGTGCAACCATGCCTCTGGCAACTACGCCAGCACGGGTCACGCAGGCCGCGCCGACACCGTTCTTGTTCGTGGATGAACCGGTGATCGTCCGTACCGGGCCGGGAGTGGTCTTTCCGGTCACCACGGAGATTCCCGCCCAGCAGAACTACCGAGTGATCGGCAAGAACGTCAGCTGGTGGCTAGTCGAATTGGGGGCGGGCCGGACGGGCTGGGTCTACGGAGAGGTCAACACCACCAACTTCAATGGAGATCCTGAATCAGTGCCGGAAATAGAGGCGCCGCCTACTCCCACAGCTCAGCCCACCCCGACCTGCCGCCCCAACCTCAACGCCACTGCTGTCCCAGGCCAAGGGATCGAAGCAGCACGGTCAACACTGACCCAGTTCTTCGACCTTCTCAATGCCGGCCAATACCACGCGGCTGCGGACCTGTACGCGGGCGATTACGAGGTCCTCAGGGACAACAACCCCCTTGTTGGTCCAGATGACCACGCGGGGCTCCTGAGAAATGCGTGTCAGATCAACGGGTATCAGTGTCTGAAGCTGTCGCGGGTCGTTGGCGAGACGCAGATGTCACCCGTTGAGTATCAGTTCACCGTCGAGTTCATCAACGCTGACGGCACCCCATTCGAGCGTGGCCAATGTTGCGGGGCGAGCGAGACCGACATGCCATCTCAATCCCAATTCACGTACACTGTGCGAGCATTCTGTCCGGGCGCCTTCTACGTGATGGACATGCCGGTGTACGTTCCGTGATTCGTAAACGCCTAACAACTCGCTGAAGCTGACCCTGCGGGCTGGGGCATAGGGTGGGGTGCCTGGCCTGCGGGCATGCGCGACAATCAGCGGGAGTCGGCCCGCTTCTACCGGGCAGCTTAACTCGAGGCCGTTAGACAGTTAACATGACCAATAAAGACTTATTAGGATAAATCTTTATTGTTATAAATGGCATCGGCAAAACTAAAAATAGCAATCAAAAAAGCTCACAACTTTCTGATTCTTACTGGTAAACCCCCATATATGGCCTATTTCAGCATCCATCTTTATTGTTAGTTCCCACCTCTTGGGAAATAACAATAAAGTTGTATCCTATAACAATATAGTTTTATCCTACTTGAAATAAAGATTTACGCTAACGACAAGTGCAGGACCTTCGTTTTTCTTCTTAGGCACAGTATGCACGCCGGAACTCGTAAGGCGTGGCACTCCCCTCCTGGTACTAAAACTCATCACTTCAATGTCAGGAGTGATGAGTTTTTGCCCGGCTTGAAGTTCTACCCAACCACATAATTGCTCAATGTGGTCGCCATATATAGTAAGCCAGAAACCAAGATGGGTAGCAATGATTTTTTACCGGGTTATTGACCAAAGAAAAAAGGTGTCGGGAAAGGTGATTGGTTGCCGTATAATCCCATTAGACCGTATTCGTCTCGGGATTAAACACACCATGCTCAAAGAATCAATCGTTCGGCGTCTTCGCAAGAGATAGTCGCCTAATTTGGTACATTGCTAAATCTATTTCAAGTAAATCAGGAGAAACCTATGACAACAAGCAACTTCTCAACTACTACTATTGGCTGGGTGGCCATCATAACAGGAGTCTCAGCCATTCTTGCAGTGATATTCCTCACCCTGATGGCTACGGTGAACAATTCCTTTGGCAGGGTCAATGATGTATTCAACAGCGTTATCGGGGTCTCAAGCGCGGTTCTGGCTTGGATGTTATACGCCGAACTTCATGCGAAGTCACCGTTGATGAGTCAAATTGCGCTTGCGCTTGCGGTGGTCGGCGCGATCTTTACCATTGTCGGATCGGTCCTGATCATTTATGGCTTCACAGACTTTGTTCTGGCTGGGTGGTATACGGGGATCGGGTACGCATTGATCGGCTTATGGCTGGTGGCATTTTGTTATTCCATGCAAAGCGGTGACGCACTGCCTCACAACCTGATCATGTTTGGGCTTGTCGTGGGTGGGTTCATGGCATTTGGACTGATCGGTATTCCAGGGATATTCGCTGGAATTGACAGCATTGAGTCCATGTCATGGTATCTCTATATTGCGTTTTTTGGATATTTGGGAACCTATATCCTGTATCCAATCTGGACGATTTGGCTGGGACGAAATCTTCTACTCAAATGAAGCAACCTTAGAATACCTAAGTGAGTGCCAGAGTATTTTATGGCAAATAACATCTGCTTTTACATAGAGCCGCCGAACACGGCCTGCAGCGGACGGCTGGAAGGTCGAGGCTTCGAAAGGCATTTTCAACGCTTGGAGAGATTCCTGCTCTCAGGTAGAATCCTCGCCTGCCGCCGCTAACGCAGACCGTTAGGCGAGTTAATGGGGAATCCCGGCTCGGACAAATCGGTTCGAATGATGCAGGTCATGCCGAAGATGAAAAAGATCATCGTTGCCGATTTGCAGAAGGCATACGACAGCCGCTGGTGTGGTGCGCGCCTCTACTGATCTTTTCGTATCTTCTCACGTTCCTGATCCCATAGTTTTGTAAATCGTTCAAAGATATCAGAAATGATTTCAAGTTCACTTTTCGAGTAGCTTGAAATCAATTCGTCTTGTGCTTTTCTCGCCGATTCAAACCATGACGCGGCTTTTTCGGCAGCCGATTTTGCGGGAGTGATCAGAGTTCCGCGGCGATCATCGGGATTGGGTCGGCGTTCAATTAATCCAGCCTTTTCGAGCCGATCAAGCATAGCGGTCGTCGCACCAGAAGTAAGACCCGTATGCTTGGCAAGTTCAGAGGGTGTGGCAATGCCTTTGTGGAATAGAAGCCTAAGACATTCCATGTCGGTTACATTAAGTCCTGCCCATTCACTCATGGCGTTTCGGAACAGCGTCAAATGAATACCATAATCCCTCACCGCCATCAGGGCTCGTTTCTTCAAGTCTGTCTTTGTAGATTTCGTCATAGAAAATATACCCTTGACACTACTTTTACTTTGAAGTATCTTTATTATAAAGATAAATTTGTTTATATGCAAGGTGTCAAGACAACCCCAAGTCAGATAAGGAGATTTCAATGAGCCCAAAGACAGATACGAAAAAATCCACCAAGAAGTCTGGTGAAGGATTTACAGCCGAAGAAAAAGCCGCCATGAAGGCTCGTGCCCAAGAGTTGAAGGCGGAAGCGCGTGCGAGCAAGGACAGGGCGGTTGGGGAAAGCGCCGTGCTTGCTGCGATCTCACAGATGAAGGAGCATGATCGTTCCATGGCTAAGCGGCTTCATGAGATCATTACAGCCAGTGCGCCGGTCCTCATGCCGAAAACCTGGTATGGGATGCCCGCGTATGCCAAGGATGACAAGGTCGTCTGCTTCTTCCAAAGCGCGAAGAAATTCAACACGAGGTATGCGACATTGGGCTTCAGCGACACAGCGAATCTCGATGAAGGTGTCATGTGGTCGACCGCCTTCGCGTTGAAGGAGTTGACTACCGCCGAAGAGGCAAAGATCAAGGCTCTAGTGAAGAAAGCGGTGAGCTAAGAACTTGTCAGAAGTATAAGAGACTAAACATCAAGTAGGACCTCAAACTTAAGCATATACCCTATTAAAGGAAATGAGACTTATGAAAACAATGACTTGTAGTCAAATGGGTGGACCATGTGACGCCCCATTCAATGGAAATACGGCTGATGATGCTATAAAAGCGCAAGATAAGCATTTAAAAGAAATGGTCGCAAAGGGTGATGAAACGCACAAAAGTGCCTTGAAGATGATGCAGGATAGGTGGAAAAATCCCCTAAAAGGAATGGGGTGGTATATAAAAACACAGAGGGAGTTTGCCGCTCTTCCCGAAGATAAGTAACTGAAAACAAAAAATCAGATTTCTATTTTATCGAATGGTGGCTTATCTTGACTGGTTTCGGTTACAATTTCTCTCGGCATGGTGTTCTTCCTCTCCTTTTCACTTGGCGGTGATTGGAGAAAGATACCATGCTTTTTTCTCAGGTTACCCTGTTCTTTTTACCTTCAACCTTGCGCTGTAATAATAGCCAATTTCAGGATATAACTATATTGTTAATTCCCATCTTCATCTCCCGTAAGCGCAACGACAGCCGGGAGCGATTCAAAACCAGTCGGGTATAATAACAACAACGGAATCGTCCATTCAACATCACTTGGAGGTGTCCATGGATTTCCCTCAGTATGCATTTTTTATGGGTAAGATCGTCCCTTTTGAGGACGCAAAAGTCAGCGTGGCCACCCATGCCTTCAATTATGGGACAGCGGTCTTTGGCGGACTGCGCGGCTACTGGAACGACGAACAAAAGAAGATGTATGTCTTTCGCCCGCTGGATCACTTCCGCCGGCTGCTGAATTCAGCAAAAATGATGTGTATGGAAGTTCCCTATACTCCTGAAAGCCTGACAGACATTACGCTCGAGCTGCTTAAAACAGAAGGATGGCAGCGTGACATCTACATCCGCCCCCTGATCTACAAATCGGACCTGGGCATCGGCGTTCGCCTGCACGACCTGAACGATGCCTTGACCATTTTCTCGCTCCCATCTCAACAGTACATCAAAAATGACACCAAAGTGCACGCCACCGTTTCATCCTGGCGGCGCGTGGACGACAACGTGATTCCCGCCCGGGGCAAGGTCAGCGGCGCATATGCCAACTCCGCGCTGACCAAGACCGAGGCAGTGCGCGCAGGCTTCGACGAGGCGCTTGTGCTGACCCAGGACGGGCATGTCTCGGAGGGCAGCGCCATGAACGTGTTCATGGTGCGCGACGGCATCGTGGTCACTCCGCCGGTGACCGACAACATCCTCGAGGGCATCACCCGCCGCTCGATCATCGAACTCGCGCAAAAAGAGTTGGGGTTGACCGTGGTGGAACGCTCGATCGACCGTACCGAGTTATACATCGCCGACGAGTTGTTCATGACCGGCACCGCCGCGCAGGTCATCGCCATCACCCGGGTGGACTTCCGTCAAGTTGGCACCGGGACAATGGGACCGGTGACCGCTGATTTACGTACGCGGTATGAAGACATCCTCCGCGGTCGAAATCCCAACTATGCAAAATGGACGATGACCGTTCCACGGTAATGACAGCACTCTAAAAATACAAAAAAGCCGGCGCTTGTGAGCGCCGGCTTTTTTGTATCCATTCGGGATTATTTAATCTGCTCGAAACGAACGATGGGCAAATTCTTAGTGCAGTCTGCTTTGGTATCAAAAGGTGTCTTTGGAGAAAGCGACAGACCAGCCTGGTCCAGTAACTGGATGGTCATTGTTCCATTGGAATCAACCGGCTTGGAGCCAAGGGCGAATTCAAATCCGCTTGCTCCGTAGGCCTGTGCCGTACCAGAGACAGTCAATTGGCTGTAGGACTTTCCGCCCGCGCTGCCTTCCAGTTTTACCACCAAACCCTTGTAGGGATTGCCCGTCAAATCGACCACCGAACCGCCAACACCAAAGAAATTGCAGCCGGACTCAGGGTGTATGACGGAACTGTCCACGTATTTCACGTTGACCACAAAGGGCACACCCGTCGGTTCAGGCGTGGGAGTAAGCGTATCTGCTGGCACGGTAGTTTCGGTGGGGGTGTCCGTATACAACTTCACCGGAGTGTTGGTGAAGATGGGCGTGAAGGTCGGGCGCAGCGTGGCCGCCTCGGGCGGGATCGGTGTAACAGTGGCCGTCCAAGTCGGGGGGAGCGAGATGGGAGTCCAGGTGGCGGTGGGCAGTTCGAGAGGCGGGACAGGCGTGTTAGGCGGGAAGGGATTGAGCGGTAAATTGGGATTGGAGAAAACGGCCACAAGGTAACAGCAGAAACACAACGTCAGCAACAGGATCCCAAGCGTCAAAACGTTCAAGAGTATCCTTTTGGAGTCACGCGGTTTTCCCGGCTCTTCCGGCATTGACTGATCCGGCTGCTCGATTTTTTCAGGTTGTTCATTCGTAGTCATAGATCACTCCCGGTTTAGGGGTTCGAAAGACTCGCCGCTTTAAGGGGCAAGGATAATACTGCTTTGAATTCGCTGCTGATCCACCCAATCGTGCAATGCCTTGGACTGCAGGGCAAGCAGGGCATCGGGAGACAGCGGACGGTTTTCACGTTCAAGAATCTTGATAAGATGATATCCCAGGTCGGTCTTGATCACATCACCGATCTGCCCCGGCTGGAGCGCAAACGCAGCCTGTTCAACCGCCTTCTCGGGCAGGTATCCGCGCGGGAACCATCCTAAATCTCCACGCGTCACCGGATCGACCAGCACAGCAAACTCATCGAAATCGGTGCGTCCAGCCTGGATATCGGTGAGCACTTGCCGCGCCCTATCCTCATTATAGAACAGAATCTGCCGGACGTGAACCTGGTCTTTCGATTTTGCAATCTGCCCGGCAACCTGGTCTCGCATCCATGCGGAGGCGATCGACCGGCGGAGTGTGACACGGAAAGAATCAGGCGAGTACCCGTGGTCGGTCTGCCACTTGGCCAGCGCATCCTGCCCACCGACCTGCTCTGTCAGTTTGTCGATCCGCTCCTGGAGCAGGATATCGTCCACGACAAAACCGGCCTGCTTCGCTCCCTGAGCGAGCAATACCTGGGCGATCAAATCATCCAGGACCGTGGTCGCTGCCTCAGTGGCGCTGACGGTCCTGCCGAGTTCGCTCTGCGCCGCCTTAAAACGGGCCAGCTCGGCGTTAAATTCGTCGATGGAGATGACCTCACCATTGACCGTTGCCTTGGCCGGAAGCGGCGTGGGCGATGGGGTTTTGGTTGGCGGCGCAGGCGTCGGGCTGGGCGCGGCGGTTGGAGTGGAGAGCAGTCCACAACCGGCAAGCAGCGCGCACGCCAAGAAAACAAGTGTGATCTGCGCAATTTTTATAAACATTGAGGAAATTATACCTGATGAACCACCATAAAATATCGGGGCGCACGTTGTGCGCCCCGATAAGTGTTTCGATTTAGTAATCCATCCCGCCGCCCGGAGGCATAGCCGGACCCTTTTCCTTCTCGGGAATGTCGGTGATCAGGACCTCGGTGGTCAGGATCATCGCAGCGATGGAGGCGGCATTTTCGAGCGCGCCGCGCACCACTTTGACCGGGTCGATGACACCGGCATGGATCATGTCGACATACTCATCCGTCAGGACGTTGTAGCCGATATTCTTGTTCTTCAGTTCCTTGGCTTTGCGGCGGACACCGTCTATGATCACGGAGCCGTCCTGGCCTGCGTTGACAGCCAACCTGCGGATGGGAGCCTCGAGCGCCTTGCGGACGATATTGACGCCCACCATCACCTCTTCGCTCTGGTCCTTGATCTTGTCGAGGGATGCGGAGGCATTGATCAGGGAGATTTCACCACCGGCCACGATGCCTTCTTCCACAGCCGCGCGGGCAGCGGAAAGGGCGTCCTCGACGCGGTGCTTCTTTTCCTTCATTTCGGTCTCGGTCGCAGCGCCGACACGGACGATGGCCACGCCGCCGGACATCTTGGCGAGGCGCTCCTGGAGTTTTTCCTTGTCATAGTCGCTGGTGGACTTGTCGATCTCCACGCGGATCAGTTCGATGCGGCCCTTGATTTCGGATGATTTACCCTTGCCACCAATGATGGTAGTGTTGTCCTTGTCCGCGGTGACTTTCTCGGCGCGGCCCAGATCCTGCAGGGTGGCGGTTTCCAGCTTGCGGCCGGTCTCTTCGCTGATCACAGTACCGCCCGTCAGGACGGCGATATCCTGCAGCATGGCCTTACGGCGATCGCCAAAACCGGGAGCCTTGACGGCCAGCACGTTCAACATGCCGCGCAGCTTGTTGAGCACCAGGGTGGCCAGAGCTTCACCGTCGATGTCCTCGGCGATGATCACCAGTTCGCGCTTGCCGAGCTGGACGAGTTTTTCAAGAATAGGGACGATATCCTGCGCAGCGGAGATCTTTTTCTCGTTGATCAGGATGTAGGGTTCGCTGATTACCGCTTCCATGTGCTCGGTCTCGGTAATGAAATAAGCCGAGATGTAGCCGCGGTCGAACTGCATACCTTCGACAAATTCGGTCTCGAACTGCAGGGACTTCGACTCTTCGACGGTAATGACGCCGTCTTTACCGACCTTGTCCATCACATCGGCAATCAGATCGCCGATTTCGGCATCTGCGGCGGAGTTGGTAGCGACAGAGGCGATCTCCTCTTTGGTGTCGATTTTGGTCGCCATCTTCTTGAGGGCCGTGACGATCTCTGCAGTGGCCAGTTCGATGCCATGCTTGAGCAGCATCGGGTTGAACCCGGCAGCGAGGGCCTTCAAGCCTTCATTGACGATCGCATGTGCCAGAACGGTCGAGGTGGTCGTGCCGTCGCCGGCGATATCATTGGTCTTGGACGCAGCTTCCTTAAGAAGTTGGGCGCCCATGTTTTCAAAGGGATCCTCAAGCTCGATCTCTTTTGCGACCGACACGCCGTCGTGGGTGATGGTCGGGGAGCCGAACTTGCGATCGATGGCCACGTTACGGCCCTTGGGGCCGAGAGTGGTTGCAACCGCATTCGCGACGACATCCATGCCGTTCTTGAGTTTGCGGCGCGCTTCTTCAGTAAATACAAGTTGTTTAGCAGCCATAGGTCATTCCTCCGTGACTATTTCTTGCTCTTGCCGTGTGTTTCTTCAACGATCCCGAGTATATCGGTCTCGCGCAGGATGAGCAGTTTCTTGCCATCCAGCTTCAGTTCAGTGCCGGCATACTTGGCAAACAGCACCTTGTCGCCGACCTTGACATCCATTGCAATACGATGACCGTCTTCATCACGGTCGCCGGGACCCGCGGCGACGATCAGCCCTTGCTGGGGTTTTTCCTTGGCAGTCTCGGGCAGCACGATACCACCGGCAGTAATTTCTTCCTGCTCGATCGGGTCGATGACCACACGGTTACCGAGGGGTTTGAGGGATATAGCCATACACGCCTCCTAAAAATGAAAAGATTTATTTGGATTCTTGACAAAGTTTTAGCACTCAACTCGCACGAGTGCTAAGGTAACTATATGATACATGCCTTCGATGTGAAAGTCAAGGGGACGGTTAGATTATTAACAAAACTCTTACATATCCGAGCCACTGACCTTATGGTGCGGCAGTTGAGGTGACTTCGGGTGTGTAGGTCGGGATGGACGGCAGTGGTGTCATCATTTTTTCAGCAAGTCCCTGGCAGATGGCCTCCCCCGCCTGGACGATGGGCATGATGTTCGTATCTGTTTCAAAAGCCTGACGGACTTCCGCGAACACACTCAGCGCTTCGGTGCAATAATTCTGCTGAGGGCGGCTGAGGGCCGAGAGCACCGACCCGTAGGTATAGTAATATACAACGGTGTTGGGAGAAAGCGTCAGGCCCTGCACCGGGACACCAAATTCACCCGCCTTATCGTCGCAGCCATTGCGGGCATCACAGCTTTCCTGGGCGGTGCAGCCTTTCACAGCACATTTCAGCGGGAGTATCGAACCCTCATAGTTGCGCGACTTGAAAAAGACGATCCCTAACTGGCCATAGGTGTCGGGATTGGCCTGGTCAAACGAAAGCGCCTTGAGCACATTTCGGGCAGCGCTGAAGAACTCTCCCTGCTGCGAGTAGGTTTTAGCGATCGAGAGATTGGGGGTCGGGTCCTTAATACCCAGCTTCTCGTTCAACTTCGCGGCCTGGTCGAAATACTGGAGGGAGCGCTCATAATCCTGCAGGTGACGGTAAATCGCGCCGGCGCGTACCATGAGGAAGGTCAGGTTGGGATTGATGGCGATCGCCTTGTCATATTCCTCGATCGCCTGGCGATACTTCCCTATCGATTCCAACACATAGGCGTTGACGCGGTGGACGTCCATGAGCGACGGATCATTCTGAACCGCCTGTTCACTAAAGGCCTGTGCCTGGTCCAGTTTTTGCCCGTCGGTCAGTATCTCGGCATAGAATGCCAGCGCGAGCGTGTTGGTAGGGTCGAGGGCTCGTGCGCGGGCCGCATCTTTCTCGGCGTCGGCCAAATACTGCTGGGCCTTGTCGCCCACATAAATGGGGCTGGCATTCCAGTCCAGCACGAGGGCACGGATGGCATACGCCGTACTGTCCTCCGGAGCAAGCTCAACCGCCTTGTTGGCTGAGTTAAGGGCTTCCTGCAAGCGGGTGCGGCGTTGGTCATCGGTGGTCATGGATGCAGAGGAATAGGTCTGGATGCGCGCCAGTTTTCCCCAGATCTCGGCGGCGTTGGGATCTGTACGCACTGCTTGCCCGTACGCCGTAATGGCGTCTTCAAGCTGGCCCGCCGTGAAGAGAGCATCCCCTTCGAGGGCATAAGAAAACGAGGTACGGGTGGGCGTGGGTGTCGGCTCGAACGGGGAGCGCATCGCACCGATATCGATCGAGCGCAGGAAATAAATACCCGCTATGATGAGAAAAACCCACAGGAACGCACGATAGATGCTTGTGCGCGGTTTTTTAAAGAATATCCGACGTTGGGGAAATTTATTCATGATAAATGATGACCAAACCTAGGGAGTGGGGGTCACCTCCTGCGTGGGCACCGGCGAAGGAGTAGCACCGATGCTCTCTGAGCAAATGCGCAATCCTTCCTGAGCGTTAAAGACCGCGGTTTCGTCACTCGAATCCTTACTCAGGATAAGTTGTAAAACCGGAAGCGCTTCACTGCACCGGTTTTGTTTAACCAGCGACAGCCCGTAGGTGTAGTAATACTCGGCGATGCGGGGATCAGGAATCAATTGCACCGGGGCGATGTCTTTGCCATCCTCTGTCTTACCGCCATTCACCAGCAGTTTGAGCTGATCGGAGGCCTCTGAAAACTGATCGTTGTAGTAGTACATGACGCCCAGATTGCCGCGATAAAGCGGGTTTGTAGGAGCATCCTTCACGACCGTTGTTGCATACTGGATGGCCTTGGGAAACTCGCCGTTGGTGGCCAGGATGCGCGAGATGTACAGATTGGGAAGAGGGTCAGACGGGTTCAGGGCATAGGCTCGGCTGAAGGAATCGATCGCATCTGGGTAAAGAACCATGGCCCGATAGACCAGTCCCAGCAGCAGGTGGACGTCGGCAATGTTGTCATTGATGGACAGCGCCTGCTTGAATTCACGCACCGCATCATCATAATTACCGGTCACGAACAGGACATAACCGCGGGCGCGGTGCGCCTCCAGGCTATTGGGCGCCAACGCCAGGGCGGTGTTCGACTCGGCGGACATTTTATCCACGGCATCCAGCGACGCCTGCCCGCGCGTGTACTGGTCAGCGATCAACTCGGCATAATAAGCATGTGCCATGGCATTGTTGGGATCAATCTCCAGCGCCTTCAGGAGGGCACCTTCCGCACCGAGGAAGTCCTCCTGAAAGTAGAGCGCCCAGCCTCGCAGGGCGTGAGCCATCGAATTGTTCTGGTTGAGCAGAATGGCGTTCTCCGCGTTCTTCTGGGCTTCCGCATATTTCCCGGCGAACATTTGGGCCCGGGCAAGAGCAACATAAACGGCCGGGTCGTCCGGTTTCGCACGCACCGCCAGCTCATAGGAAGCAATCGCCTGCGAAAGCTTGCCCTGGTTGAACAGTGCCTGGGCTTCGGTGACATATGATTCAGGGTCGCGGGTCGGTGTCGGAGTAGGGATGAACAGCGGCGGAACGTCCGGCACGATGACCTGGTTAACGTAAACCGCGCCTGCCACCAGAAGAAGCAGGAAAATGACTAGAAGCGGGTTTGACCGTCTCCGCTTTTTGCGCATGTTCCATTGTGAACCACGTAAATACATACCACTCCTTACCAAAATAGCGCCGTATCCTGCTGGCGCAGGTCAGCACGGGCAGCAGTGGGGCTACAAGTACTTCCCCTTCTTAGAATATTTGTGCTGTAATCAAAGCCAATAACCTGGCCGAGCGCCAGTTGCGGCCAGGGGTGATCATCCGGAAAACGAATGGCTGCAATCGCACCAAAGGTGGAGCAGATGCCCACTCGATTTTGACC
>Ga0315290_10001316_pt1 | contig 17060 bp, 16 predicted proteins | sample YL17G12_0_MG_FD_203627 | JGI IMG/M metagenome (GOLD analysis project Ga0315290, IMG submission 203627) | Sediment microbial communities from Yellowstone Lake, YNP, Wyoming, USA - YL17G12_0 | ecosystem: Environmental > Aquatic > Freshwater > Lake > Sediment | place: USA: Wyoming | collected... | reverse complement strand
GCCGTCAGAAATCCTCAGTAAACCCGGAAAATTGACCAAGCTTGAATTTGACATGATCAAAACCCATTCTAAAGTTGGATACGAGCTCTTGAAGGATATCGAGTTTCCCTGGCCTATTGCTGAAATTGTCTATCAACACCATGAAAGAGTGAATGGGTCAGGCTATCCCAGGAAGCTCAAAGGAAATCGAATTTCAATTGAAGCAAAGATCATAGGCATGGCAGATGTGATCGAGGCCATATCTTCTCACCGGCCTTACCGTCCTGCGCTCGGATTGGATGTTGCGTTGGATGAAATTAATAAGAATAAAGGGATTTTATATGATCCGGAGATAGTTGAAACTTTCATAAAGGAAATTAAGAAAGATAAGACCCTCATCCCCTCACCTTGAGAATCGAGCAAATAGAACACAATTGCCACAGCGACACCTTCTCGATGGACGTGTCGCTGTGTTGTCTAAAATGGGGTTAAAGTTGAGTTGACTGGTTCAATTTTTTGAGTTGAGTTTTCCCACCAGACTTACTGCACAATCCCATATGATGGAGTATCCTTCATTATCCATATGTTGGAGAATGCCCGGCGCTTCTCGACCATCGGACTGCTGCCCGATCCTGGGACGCACCTCCCAACCCCGACCCCCATCCCCAACAGGCAGAACGCCATCTACACTTACTCGGCGGACAAGCCTCACGCCGTGACCAGCGTGAACCGCGGCGCGACCACCGACACCTACACTTATGACGCCAACGGCAACATGACCTGCCGGGTGGAAGCTGGGTAATAATAATATTTCCTGCCCTTAAACTACATCATCCTCCTATTGGATGCCGGTTTCAAGACCAGAGTCCAACGACAATCTCTGTTCGACGTGTTTAATCGCTTTGAAGTAATGCTCAATCACAGACTGGTCGTGAATGCGGGCATAGATCATCGTAGTGTTTAGCTTCTTGTATCCCAGAAACCTCTGGATCGATGTGATCCGGCAGCCTACGTTGGGCAACTGCGTCGTTCAGCTACGTCTCAACCGATGAGGATATATATGTACACCCATCCGCTTCCCGGCATTCTTGATGCGGCTGTGGATAATGAGCTTCATAGGTGGCGCATTGCGACAGAGAAAGACGAGATTACTAAAGCCTGGTCCGATCCAATGGCCAAACTGTCGCTGAGGATCATTTTTAAGCTTACAGTAACCGGAATTAAAAAAAACCAGAATCCCGGTTTTTACATAAGAAGAGACTTTTAGCAGCATTTTGGGGGTCTTATTTGCAGTTCTTTCTGACTTTTTGCATCAACCTTTCTTCAGCCATTCCCCATATGGCTGAAAAGGATTTCGAAAAAATGTCTGAAATACCGCATAATTAATTCCATCTTTTTTTGTAGTATAAAGTGTTCTTGCCATTTCCTCCAACTTATTTATTCACTTGTTCTTGTTGTTTCTGACACTTCCCCCCTCTTTTCGACATGTGACATTTGCCTCTGTCTAACCAGAAATGTGACATTTCAAAGCTCGAATCCGGCGGCATCCAGGTCGTCCAGGTTGAGTTCCAATTGGTCGAAGGTCCCTTTCATGACCCCGCTGCGCATCGCCTCCCGGAGGGCTGGGGCGAGCTTCCTGGCCGAGAGCACCAGGGCAATCAGATCATCGTCCCGGCCAGGTTTCAGGGTAATGCGCACTCCAACCACCAGCGTGCCGTCCAGCTTCCTAACGATGGACACGGCAGCCCCACTTGTAAAAGCCAATCACGTTGGCCGTGACTGGATCCGCCGGCCAGTGGACCGCCGCGCCCTTGGCTGCCAGGGTCGAGCGGAGCAACTCGCCGAGCACGACCGCGCCCCCGCCGGTCGGGATGACGGCATCGAAGCGGCGCAGGCTCGACCAGGTGCGCTCGACGTTGCCCAGGATGGCTCCCAACCAGACGGTCTTCTGCTCGACCGTCGGCTGGAGGCTGCCGGTGCGCAGGGCCGAGTCCAGCTCTTCCAGGTCGCGCCCGGAAGGGTTCAAGTTCTCGAGCAGCCGGCGGATACCCAGTTTTCCACCGCCGATGAAACGCGGGGCTACTTTCCAGCCCTGGATGACATAGAGATCGAGCGTGTTCATACCGATGTCCAGAACGGCGACTTCGGCATTCACCCCGCCCTGGCGAACATGGCCTTCTTTGTTCAGCAGCCAGTCTGCATAGGCTCCCACCGGTTGCGGCAGGGCTTTCAGTTGTTTGATCAGCAGGCTGTAATTCTTGTTGTCCACGCTGAACTCATGGATAGATTTATACTGAGCGAGGCCGGCTAGGATCGCTTTCGCCTGCAGCTCGTCCTGAAGAAGGAGAACCGGCAAACCGATCACCAGCAGGTCGACGATATATTCCCCCGGAGGCAGCAGGTGGGAAAGAGCGGCATAGAACAGGGCCAGGCGCTGCGGGCTGGTCAGGTCGTTGAAGTCCAGGGTCGAGAGCGGTTCGCCCCAGGCCCAGGCACCGGGGCCGGCCACGAAGGACAGGCCGCTCGCCAGCGTAACCGTCTGCGGGCGGGCCTGGGTCTCCAGACCCCTGGCAGCCATGCCGATCTCGTGCGGCCGTGCGACTGCCGACTGGAGCACGGATACGCCATGTGAGGAGGCTACTTTGGTATTCCCGAAACCGGGGTCAAGGGCAAGGATCAGACTCATTAATTCTCCTGGTATGAAATGGAATTTGTAATTATTTCGAAAGCAATTCCGCGCACAGCAACAAGGCAGATTTCAGATCCGCCTTTTGCAGACCCTGTATGAACGCATCCAGTTGTGCATTTGGAAAGACCACTGGATCCTTCCCGAGCTGGGCGATCCGTCCTTTGACCTCCCCGGCAAGCAGGGGGGCATAGATCTCGTCCGTGATGGTGACGTCGGCGTGCATCAGGTTGATCGAGACCACCTTGTAGTCGGCCATGTCTTTGGCATGCAGCAGCCCGTAGACTGCGTGGCCGTGGCGAAAGCGGTGCGGACCCTTGAAGGTCAGGCCGGCCAGACTGAACAGGATCTTCAGGCGTTTGTAGAGCGCCTCGCCGCGGTGTTCGCCGGGAGCTTTATCCGAAAACTTCTGCTCGCCCCACGAGCTTTCGATGGGGGAATACCAGGGCGCAGTCGGAGGCAGCTTTGACCGCACGATTGCATCCCATTCTGTTACGTACGTCAGTAGCTCCGGGATCTCAAGCAGATAAGTGGTGGCACGCTTGCTGAATTTTGTGTGCACGCCCAGTTCCGGCCACTGGCGGATGGCCCGCCCCTGGATGTCCACCGCCTGAATGGGCAGGCTGGTGAATGCGCCAGCGCGCGCCCCGCTCAGGTAGAGCATGGCAACCGCTGCCCGGTCACGCTCGAGCGCCAGGTCGCCGGTCGGGATGGGCACCTGGACCAGAAGCTTCACTTCCTCCTCGGTGACGTAGACGTGTTCTTTGTTCCCGACCGGCGTCCCGCGCGCCAGACGCAGCGTGTCGATCCAGGTGGGGGAGAGCGACCGAAATTCATCCGGGTGGGTCTCCCGCAGCCAGCGGAAGAAGCGCCGGCTGACCTTGAGCACCTTCTCCTGCGTGGAAAAGGAAAGCTCTTTGGGATCACTCCCTTCCGAATGTGCTTTCAAAACCACCGGGAACGTGGGACGGATCTCAGGTGCTTTAGCCAATGGGCGTTCATCCGCCCAAAGGAGCAAGTGCCGTAAGTGGAAACGGTAGCGGTCGATCGAGACCGGAGCCACTTGCATGACCTCGTTCAGATACTTAAGGTGCTCTTTGACCAGCAGATAGTTCTGCCTGGCGATCATAACGGCCTCCACGGTTGATGCTGGCCCCGCAGTGCGGGCACTTCCCTTTGATCAGATAGAGCTTGCCTTTGACGTGTTGTTTCCGGGGCTCGACCAGCTTCACCGCCGCGTGGCAGCGTAAACAGTAGGCCTGTTCATCGGTCAGCTTTACACGCCTCCCGTGCGGTTTCCGGTTCTCCCCGATCCACACGCCAAATTCCCGCCCGTTGATCCACAGCCGGTCCCGCTTGTCCCGTGAGTGCGGTGCACCGGCCTTGAGCCAGTCATACAGAGTACGCACAGGTAGGTTTAAATCTTCAGCGAGTTCAGCCGGCTTGTAGAGCATGGGCAGCAAGCCGGGGGCCTTGACGATTACGATGTGGGGGAGCTGGATGTGGGAGCGAGGTTTTTCCATAATTCGTCTTCTCAATACTATCGGGTCACTTGTTAACCCGGTCATCTGGCCGAACATACTGCGTATAGTCACGCCATTCGAAATCGCGTGGGATGTAGGCATAGGTCACATCCAGGCGGTTGTGCCCGAGCAGTTTCGAAACCATGTGCCGCGCTTCTTCGTCTTCTTTACCGTCCAGGCGGAAACGGACATACTCCAACTGTGCATAAGTCGCCCGCAGCCGGTGAACGCCAGATCCTTCAATGCCCAACCCTTTGGTGGCCTTTTGCACAACGGTGCGGAAGTTGGCACACCAGGATTCCTTGGGAGTGAAGAAATAGCCTTTGGTTTCCCCGAGCTGGGCCAGCAGCACCTGGGAGACCGGCACCTCGCGATAACGTCCGCCTTTGCCTTTGAAGCACAGTAATCCCCGCTCCCGGTCCACGTGCCCGCCTTTCAGGCCGGCAATTTCGTTCTCCCGCAGACCGCAGCGCAGGGCGATCTCGGCCGGCAGCGCATAGGACGACCGGTGTTCCGAAAGGTAGGAGACGATCTTCTCTGCATCGGCGGGATGGTATCCGTAGCGGTGTGTGCGGACGTGGTTCTCGTCCCGTTCGCGCAGATCGTTTTCGATCGGACACCTCCCCTGCACCCAGCCCAGTTTCAGCGCCCCGGCAAAGATCTTCTTGATCGCAGCCTGGATGCGGTAGGCGGTGCCCGGTGCGCAGCTGGTGTAGTGGTAGTCGAAGGTCTTGAGAATGACCTCATGGGTCAGCAGCTGGCCGAGCTTCTTCTCATCGGTCAACTCCTTGGCCAGTTCGAAGAAGGTCCTGCCGGTGCGGAAATACGTTTTCAGAGTGCCCTTGCCGATAATTTTCGGCAGTGGTTTGGTGGGATCGCCTCCGGGACGCAGAGACTGCTTGACCGAATGCCCACCGAGCCCTGTTTTCAAGCGCTCGAGTTCGTCTTCGTCCAGGGTGACCTGCTCCAGGCAGCGATGGACCTGGTGTGCGATAGAAGCCATTAAAATATTCCTCCTGCCTTGTTTTTTTGTTTCCCGCTGTTTCTAGATTAATTAAGCGTTCTTGCTGTTAAGCTGTTCGCCAGGAGATCGGCGCAATTGGGACGGAATGCATCGCCAGGTGTCAGTGTCCCGGACTCTCGCTCTGGACACCGGCGCAAGTTTCCCGCGCATACGGGTTTCTGTGGACTTACTAGTTCTGTGCAAACGAATCAGAGCGGTGATCGTTCGCAGGTTGCCCATATGATCTCGTCGTGCAGCATTGGGCGCTATTCAGTTGGCTGGAGTGGGGGATAAAAAAACACGTGCCAGCCATCGACCCGCGCCAGAGTGCCTCTGACCGGATTTCGTAAAATGCTAGCAACGTGCATAGACCGGAATGTTACCGGTTTAACGAATGGGTTGTAAGGCGATCAGCGATCTGATGCCTATTGTGACCTGATGATAGCACACATGTTCTAATTAAGTCAAGGGTAAAATCGCCCATATTTGCAGGTACATCCCTGTTGGAAATCCAAATTTGTTAGAAAGAGTAAATATATTATGTTATACTTTCTCTATATAAAGTATAACGAAGCGAGGTCAAAATGAATGTCAAGCTTTCTCAAAAGGGCTGGGTGGTCATCCCGGCAACCATGCGCAATAAATACGGGCTGAAACCCGGTGCTAATTTGCAGGTGGTGGACTACGGCGGTGTGCTGGCGATCGTGCCAGGTTTCAAGGATCCGGTCAAAGAGGGAGCCGGTTTGTTGAAGGGCGGTCCTTCGCTCACGCAGGTTGTTGTGGAAGAACATCGTCGTGAAGTTGAACGTGGCAAATAGACCGGTTTACCTGCTGGATAGTTTCGCCCTGCTGGCGTATTTGAATGATGAGCCAGGCGGGACGCGCGTGCTGGATGTTCTGACTCTGGCGAAAGGTCGTAAGTGTCGTCTGGTGATGTCCCTGATCAACCTGGGGGAGGTACTTTACATTACCGAACGAAACCGCGGGTTGCCGGCGGCACAGACTGTCCAGGCGCTGGTGGAAAGCCTCCCGCTGGAATTACTGGAAGCGAACCGTGATCTCATCCTGGATGCAGCCCACATCAAAGCCCAACATGCTCTTTCGTATGCCGACGCCTTTGCAGTTGCCTCTGCTGTCCGTGAAAATGCAATTGTATTGACGAGCGATCCAGAGTTTAAAACTGTAGAGGATCTGGTAAAAGTCGAATGGTTGGATAGGAGAATAAAATGAATCTTGTACGAACCAATCGTACCCCTACTCACCTTGGTGAAATACTGTTGGTGAGTTTCTTACCGCGAAGGGCATAACCAAGCGTGAACTCGCAAACGCGATCCAAGCACCCTTTCAGCGTATCAATAACCTGGTCTATGGGCAGCGGGGAATTATCTCGAGCAGCTCTCTGCGCCTGGCAAAATTATTTAGTAACTCCTCTAATTCTTGGATGAATCTGCAGTTGCGCTGGGATCTTTGCTTTGCTCAGCAATCTGAGACCAAGGTCATCGAAACCATCCATCCGGACGAACCTCAGGCAAACACACCAGCCTAGAAAAGCGAGTAAGAAATGCAGAATCTCGCGAAGGCAGGATATGCTATAATCAGAACGTCCGTGCTTTCGGGCTTAAAAGAGGTCTTCGGTTGTCCAATCACAGTTCTTCGGGTTCGTTTGTATCGCAGGTCCGAAAACCGGTTAAGAACGCGAGACTAAGGTCGTGTGATGCGAAATCAGGTTTGTAGCTCATAACCTGGAGGTCGCTGGTTCGAGTCCAGCCCCCGCAACTTACACGAACCATGGCTCGAAAAGCTATGGTTTTTGCTTAACCCGAAGATCGGTGATTGGCAAAATTCCTATTGAGAAGGTATTTGCATGAACCACGGTTCTTCAGGCTCGTTAGTGACCTGCCACCACTAACATCAGTGCCACGGTACTTGATGAGGAAGGGGTGCAGAGCGCGACCGTCCGGATCCTGGGTATTGGAACCCTGGAGATGATTCCGGTCAAGCGAGTTGACAGGCTAAGTAAAATCGGAAGGATCATGTTATATTCTTTTGTGCGACGATTTTTCTATTGTTAATGAGTCAGGCCAAAATAAATGTCAAGCGTTCTAAAAAAGGCTGGGTGGTTACCCCGGCAGCCATGCGGAATAAACATGGACTGAATCCCGGCGCTAAATTCAAGTTGGTAGGCTACGGTTGCGTACTGGCATTTGTGCCAGTATTCAAGGATCCGGCTTGGGAAGGAGCTGGGATATTGAAAGGCGGGTTTTCTCCTCATCATAGGAAGTTTATTGCAGTTTGGCAGCTGATATTAACTATCCTCTCGGCCTGACATGAAAACGATCCAGGGACCGAATAGCATCACTTCTCATTGCGGCGGGGTTATGATACAGTAGGCGTTATTATTGGAATATCTAGATTTTCAAAAAGGAGGGGAGCTTGGAAAACGGACCTTATATCCTGGCAATTGACTTGGGCACGTCGGCCCTGAAAACAGCCTTGATCTCCATATCCGGTAAGGTGGTTGGCTGGGAAGTTCAGGAAATACCACTTTATGTTCTGCCTGACGGCGGTGCGGAACAGAATCCGCTGGACTGGTGGGAGGCTTTCCTCGCAACAACCAAACGACTTATCCAGAATGAACTGGTGCCGGTCGAAACCGTTGTCGCCGTGTGCTGTTCAACACAGGGTGAGTGTACCGTCCCCGTGAATGCCGAAGGCGAAGCACTGATGAACGTGATCTCGTGGCTGGATATGCGCGGTGCCAAGCACCTTCCCAAAATCATCGGTGGCTTGATTAAGGTGGCTGGTTATAACGCTTTCAAGTTACCTCGCTGGATCAGCCTGACCGGCGGCGTGCCCACGCATACCGGCACGGACCCGGCTGCACACATGCTACTCGTCCGCTACGAATATCCTGAAATATATCAAAAAACACACAAGTTCTTAACGGCACTGGATTACATGAACCTGCGTCTGACCGGGGAATTCGTTGCCACACCCGATTCGATCTTGACCTCCTGGGTGACCGACAACCGGGATTCCGAGCGTATCACTTACGATGATGGGCTCCTCAATGCATGCGGTATCGCCCCGGACAAGTTCCCGCAGCTTGTCCAATGCACCACGGTCATCGGCAATTTGAAACAGGATGTGGCCAGAACGCTGGGGCTGAGAGAAGGGGTCAAGGTAGTCGCTGGGGCGATTGATGTCAGCGCGGCAGCCATCGGATCCGGAGCGGTGAACGATTTCGATGCCCATATATATATTGGCACATCCAACTGGGTTGCCGTCCATGTGCCATATAAAAAGACTGACCTTTCTACCTTTATGGCCTCGGTCCCCTGTGCCATTCCTGGCAAATATCTGTTGATCGCTCTCCAGACCACTGCTGGCGGTAATTTGAATTTCTTACGCGATAAGATCCTGTACCATCAGGATGAACTTTCGCAACAGGAACAGGCTTCAGATGTTTTCCAGATCTTTGACCGTATTGCCGCTAAAGTTCCTCCTGGAAGCCATGGACTGATGTACATGCCGTGGATTTATGGTGAGCGCGCCCCCATTGACGACCGGAATGCCCGTGCCGCTCTGTTCAACATTTCATTGGAAAACACTCGTGAGGACATCATTCGTGCTTTTCTGGAAGGCGTAGCGCTCAACACACGATGGTTAATGGCTCCGGCTGAGAAATTCATGGGACGCAAACTGACACAATTAAATTTTGTCGGCGGCGGAGCAAAATCAGACCTCTGGAGTCAGATTCTGGCCGATGTGATGAATCTAAACATCCGCCAGGTCCGAGACCCGATCCAGGCCAATGCACGCGGGGCAGCTTTCATCGCCGCTGTTGGACTTGGATACCTGGCCTTCAAAGATATCTCGCAGAAGGTCGAGTTCAAGGCAACCTGTTCGCCGAATCCGGAGAACCGGGGGCTATACGATAAGTTATTCGCCGAATTCGTACAGTTTTATCATCAGAACAAAGGAAGCTATAAAAGATTAAACAGCTAAGCATCTCTGCGTATCTTCACTACGACGTCCCCCTAAAAATAGAGACCATTTCGACTGCAGACCGACATAGGCCGATTACTCCGTTGGATACTATTCTTGGGCGTCTATCCGGCTTAAAAAAGGTAATCCAATGACCGAACAACAATATGCCATCTCCAATTATCCCGATACCGTTGAAGTCTGCGCCCGCCTAAAGAACCTGGTCAGCCAGCCGATCCGTCCCATCCGGCGCGAGCGGATGAAGGAATATCTGAATTATTACGAGACGAAATGCTCCCGCTCGAAAGCGCTGAATGATGAGGCTCAGAAACTCATCCCCGGCGGGGTGCAGCACAACCTGGCCTTCAACTACCCTTTCCCGATCGCCATCGAAAAAGCCGACGGTGCCTTCCTGTGGGACGCGGACGGAAACCGCTACATCGACTTCCTGCAGGCCGGCGGTCCGACCGTGCTGGGCACCAACTACGCCCCGGTGCGCAACCGGGTCATCGAGATGCTGCAGACCTGCGGACCGGTGACCGGTCTGTTCCACGAATATGAACTAAAACTGGCCCAGCTCATCCATGGCTTTATGCCGTCGGTCGAGATGTTCCGCATGCTCGGCTCCGGGACGGAGAGCGTCATGGCGGCCATCCGGGCGGCGCGGGCGTTCACGAAGAGAAAGAAGATCATCAAGGTCGGCGGGGCTTACCACGGCTGGAGCGACTCGATGGTATATGGCTTGCATATCCCGGGGACAAGGCGGCTGGAAGCCAAGGGTATCCCTATCGGCGCAACTGCCAACACGCAGGAGTTTTTCCCGAACTCCCTGGGGGCATTGAAAGCAAAGTTGATCCTAAACCGCCTGCTCGGCGGGACGGCCGCGGTCATTGTGGAACCGATCGGACCGGAGAGCGGCACCCGTCCGGTCCCGTTCGACTTCAACCGCAAGGTGCGTGAATTGTGCGACGAGTTCGGTGCCCTGCTCATCTTCGATGAGGTCGTGACCGGCTTCCGTCTTGGCCTGGGCGGAGCGCAGGGCTATTTCGGGATCAAACCCGACCTAACGGTTTTCGGCAAGTGTGTCACTGGCGGGTACCCGATGGCCGGCGGCGTGGGCGGGCGTGCGGATGTGATAATGTGCTTTGCTGCAGGCATTGGCGGCCATGGCGAACGCGCCTACATCGGGGGAACGCTTTCTGCCAACCCGCTCTCTTGCGTGGCAGGCTATCATGCCCTTCTTGAAATGGAACGGACGAATGCCCCGGTAATTGCCGGGCGTGCCGGAGACCGGCTGACCAATGGACTGCAGAATATCATCGAGAAATACAGCCTGCCGTTCGTCGCCTTCAACCAGGGTTCCATCGTCCATCTGGAAACTTCCGGCGTGATGCTGCTCGACCTGCACAACCCATTCAAGTTGGCCAGGGAGCTCAAACCACGCAAGCACATGCTGGAAGAGATGGGCGCGGCTTACATGGCCAACGGACTCATCACTCTGGCAGGCAGCCGCATGTACACCAGCATGGCCGACACGGACCTGATCATCGATGATGCGTTGAATAAATTTGAAGGTGTTTTATCGAGCATGGAAGGTCATTAAAGATAGGCGTGGCTTGCCGCATGAGACAATCCTTCTGCAGCTCCTTGCCGACTTCTGGGGTGGAGGCGCATGGAAAGGATGCAAGTCCACCTTTGCAGCAATCCTGGATGAAGTGAGAACGCTCCAGCGGAAAACACACCTTGCCAACAACTCGGAAGCTGTAATGGACATCTTTGAGAAATGCTCGAAATTCACCACGGCAAAAGAGGCCATCGAGGGTGGATATTATCCCTACTTTATCCATTGACTGAAAACGAGGGTACCGAAGCTGTTTTCCGGGACACCGCCTCATCATGTGCGGGTCGAACAATTATCTCGGATTGACGACCCATCCCAAGATCCGCCAGGCTGCGCTGCATCCCATTCAGCGTTACGGGACCTCATGCACTGGTTCCTGTTTCCTTAATGGAACCTGGGTACTGTAAAACAAAAGAGTACTTGAGGGATGGTATGTCCTTCTGAGAGAGAGAAACATGCCAATTTAATCACAATTCAATTCTTGTCTATACTGAAGCGCAACAGGTATAATGATTATGCTTTTGACTGATTGGAGTAATCCAATGGGAACGCAGAAATGAAATTCGAAAAGCTCTTGAATGCCCAGGGTAAAGGAGGTGCAACGCACAGAAACTGAGCTTGGATTAAATTATCAAACCGTCACGCTCAAAAATACTCAAATTTCAAGGAGAATGTTCTATGAGTGCCAAAAGTATTCGCGTTATAAGCATCGCCGTTATTCTGGTATTTCTGTTCACTGCTTGTGGCAGCCCTGCCGCATCGACCAGTCAAAAGGTCGATCTGACCTTCTGGTACTGGGCTGAGTCCGACGCACCCGGCGCGGATGCCTGGATGACCGAGTCGGTGGCAGCTTACAAGCTGGTTAATCCCAACGTCACGGTCAATGTCGTTCCTCAGTCGACGGACACCCTCATCAGTGCCTTCCAATCGGCTGTGACCGCTAAGAGCGGGCCCGACATCGCCTCTCAGTGGGCCACCGGCCCGGTCCTGGGCTTTGTCTGGCAGGACGCCCTAGTCCCGATCAGCGATTATGTGGCCGCTGATGAAATCAAGAACTGGCTGAATACCAACGAGAACACGTACAGCGGGAAAATATGGGGCGCATCCATGTACCTGATCGGCATCGAGATCATGTATAACAAGGACATGTTCGCCCAGGCCGGGGTAACCCCGCCCGCCAGCGGACGCTGGACATGGGATGAGTTCATGGCCGCTTGCGAATCGCTCAAGACCGCCGGAATCACCCCCTTTGTCATGGGTGACAAGGACGGCTATGGTGGCGCCTGGTGGTTCGCCCACCTGGGCATGCAGGGCCTCGACTCGACCGACGACCTGCGCCAGGCAATCATCGGGGACAAAGACTTCACCGACCCGCACTATACCGGCTGGTACAGTTCGCTGGACGAGATGGTCAAGAACGGCTATTTTAATGAGGATGTGATGTCACTCGACCTCTCCCAGGGCGCACAGGCATTCTCGCAAGGCAGGGGCGCCATGGCCTGGGGAACTGATGGCATGATCAAGCAAGCCCTTACCGATCTGGGCGCAGACAAGGTCGGCGTGATGCGCACTCCCAAATTGGGCACCGGCGCTCTGGCTGAAACTGGCAATGCCACCCAGTCGATCACCTTCTTCCTCACCAAATGGAGCACACATCCACAGGAAGCCGCAGATTTCCTCACCTACCTGCACACTGCCGACCGGCTCACCTCCTGGTACCAGCATACGGGAGTCATCGCCGCAGATGCTCGCTTTGACCGCAACCTGGTCACCGACCCCGTCCTCAAACAGATGGTTGAATGGGAAACGACCGGCCCGCAGATCTGGCTGGAGAACTTCCTGCCTGGTCAGCTTGACAGCGATGGCGACCTGGCCGCTGGTCAAATGATCTTCTCCCAGAGCGGTTCGCCCGCCGATGCGGCTGCCCTGTGGCAGCGTGCCGCCGAAACCTGGCGGAACCAGCATCCGGACGAGTTGACCAACTGGACGAACTGGCAGCAATAAAATTCTAAATAACCGGCTCTCCCGGGTTTTCTCGGGAGAGCCGGTATTTCCCAAGGATGGGCTGTACATGCTTAAAAAAAAGCTGTCGACTGGATCTGGAATTATTATTCCCAAGATCGAACCGTACCTTTATCTTGCCCCCGCCACGATTCTGATTGTTCTCATTTTTCTTTATCCGATCGTTGATATCATCCGCACCAGCCTGTTGCAAAATAACCCCGACGGGATAAAAACGTTCGGCTATACCAACTACCGGTTGGTTTTCGATGACCCGGTCTTCTGGCAAGCCCTCGGTAACAACGGCAAGCTGTTGTTCAGTGTACCGATCCTGACCGTCCTCTCCTTGCTGATTGCGATATTGTTGTTCGAACATGTTAGTGGCTGGCTCGTCTACCGCGGTATTATTTTCATGCCCTATGTTCTGGCAGTTCCAGTGGTCGGCGTGACGTTTGTGTATCTGCTCGGACTAAACGGGATCGTCAATACCTTGTTTAGGGGTGCGGGGCTGGCCTTCCTGGCCCACGACTGGCTCGGAAACATCAAATGGGTCCTGCCATCCATCAGCGTCGTGATCATTTACCGCGAGATGGGTTTTGGCGTAGTCCTTTTCCTGGCCCGCTTGATGTCACTGGAAAAGGAGATCCTGGAGGCGTCGGCTATCGACGGAGCCAACTTCTGGCAAAAGCATATCTACGTGACCCTGCCGCAGCTTTCCGGGGTGATTGAATTCTTTATCATCGTCGAGCTGATCACCATGCTATCCTGGGTGTTTGCATATGTATTTACGATGACCGGCGGCGGACCGGGGTTTGCATCCACGGTCATGGAATTCTACATCTGGAAGCACGCCTTCGCCTTCCGATCGCCGGGCATTGCCTCCGCCCTGGCTGTCGTTCTTCTGACGGTGACCACGCTGTTGATCGTTTTGCAGTTGCGCTTGCGCCGTCGTTCCCTGGAGGAGAACGCATGAAAGCAACCAGGAGTCGCTGGCGCGCTGGAAACCTGCTGGCCTCCATCCCCAAACAGATCATCCTGATATTCTTCAGTATTCTGTCCATCTACCCGGTCTATTACATGGTCGTCACCGCCTTCAAAACGCGCCAGGATTGGCTCCATAACCAGTTCGGGCTGCCCAACCCGTTCACGTTCCAGAATATCAGCGACGCACTCATCAAAGGAGAAATCCCGTTATGGTTTGGGAACAGCCTCATCGTCACGGTCGCCAGTCTGGTTGTCACAACGGTCGTATCGGCGCTTGCAGCCTACGCCATTGCCCGTTTCCGTTTCCCCGGCCGGGCCTTCTACTTCAACACGATGATCGCACTGATGGTTATCCCGCCGGCGGTCCTGATTCTGCCTCTCTTCGTACTGATGGTGAACATCAACCTGATCAACAAGCTCCCCTCCGTGATTATCATTTACAGTGGCCTGCTAATCCCATTTTCGGTCTACCTGTTGGTTAGTTTCTTTCGCAGCCTGCCAACCGAGCTGTTCGACGCGGCCTCCATCGACGGCTGCAACAACCTGGATATATTCTGGCGGATTTCCCTGCCGTTGTCCACTCCCGCAATGGTGACTCTTATTGTGGTCAATGCGCTCTTCGTTTGGAATGAACTATTGATTGCCCTTGTTTTCCTGCAGGACCAAAGAACCAAGACCCTCATGCCTGGTCTCACGCTCTTCAAAGGGCACTTCACTGTCAACGAGCCGCTCATCATGGCTGGCACCTTGATCGCCACGATCCCGATGATCCTGCTCTATCTCTTCGGCCAGAGGCTGTTTGTTGAAGGCCTTGTCGCCGGAGCCGTAAAATAATTTGAGTAAGCCTATATAATTGTCACGAAAATAATTCTCATCTCTGGGCTGACGTTTGGTCGCTGTAAACCGAATAATATTGCTCGCAAGGATCTGCCTGTCCCCTTAATATAAAACGCTCCTCATCGGAGCGCTTTATATTGATCCAAGGCTTACTCGTGAGCCTTAATCTCTTAAGATGTAATCCTGCCTGTGTTCTTTCCAGGTCTTGATAAACTTTTGGGTGTTCTTCCAGGCGTTGGGTGTGTTTTCCCTGACATTATCCACCGGTGAGAGGATGAATCCGCCGCCCTTCCCCAGGGTCTGCAGTGCCTGGATGACCGCCTCTGCGGTCTCTTGCTCTGTGCCCTCTTCCACGGTCAAGGGCCCGCTCACGCCTCCCCAGATGCATTTATTTTTCGCCGTGAATTTTTCCTTTACCCTCTGCAGATCGGTCCCCTTGCCCTCCTTGGGGTCCAGCCCGATCAAAACATCGACACCGGCATCCAGGATGTCGTCGAGGATGGGCATGAAGGCACTGGTGATGATATAGCCAAATTTCTTGCCTGCCTGGTGAACCAGCTCCGCCTCTTTCTTTAGCGTCGGCGCAATGATCGTCCGGTAGGCCTTCGGCGTCCAGAACTCGGTGGTCTCGTACCAGCCCCGGCGGATGATAAGGTCGGATGCAGTGACGTCTAGGTAAATCTGGATCTGCTTGATATTCCATTCATGGATGATGGCGGCGTATTCCTTGATCAGGTCCGGCTGGGTGAGCGAAAGCTCCATGACCGTCTCGTAACCCGAAAGCCAGGCCATGGCGTCGCAGCCCATGACACCCGGATCCACCTGCAGGGCGGGGTTGACGTTCCCCTTCCAGCCCCCCACCTGAAGCAGGCCGAATTGATCGGCGATGGATTTCGCTGCGTGTGCCTCTTCCCTCAGTTTCTCAATGTCGGAATCTTTAAACGGGCCGAAGATGTACTTTAGTTTTTCCAGGTCCTGCTCCGGCTTGACCAGGAATTCCTGGGAGCGCGGGGTGATCCAATCTTTGAAAATGGGAAAATCGCCTTCAGTTGGCCAGCCATCCCACTGCTTGACCCGGCTGGTCAATGGCCCTTTCGGGGTATCGATCCTTCGGCAAAAATACTTCACGCCGTCCTTGATTTCGGTCCATTCGCTGTATTTTGCATCGGGATGCAGGGCCCCGGTCAGATGCATGCTGTGGTTGAGGTGCCCGACGTGGACGTGAGGCTCGAGCCCCAACCCGACTTCCCTGGTAATATATTCCAGTTCAGATTTACATTCATTGTATAAATTGAAAAAGAGCATAAATGAACATGGGATATAATCGACTTTTTTTCCATCCAGGACAGACAGCATGCGCTCTTTCGAATTCATTGGCGGTTTCTCCTGATCATTATTCTATGCTCCAATATACAATCCATTCTACCCCCCGTTAAGCCGCCACGCCTCACGGGTTTGCTATGAACCAAACATCACATGAACCACGAAAAAACGGTCCAGGTATAAGTGTCCAATGCAACCCTTTCCCTGCCGACCATCATCTGCCAGGGCTGGAAATCTGGCTCATGGATGACCAGGGCGCCGGGGATCGCCTTGACCGGCGACAGGGAAGCCATGCGAACCGTTGTCCACCAGACACCAACCATGTCCCCAAGAACGGCGCCCTTACTGGCCTGAATCCTTGAGATAATAGCGATGGGCCTGGTCGAATTCCTCGGGAGGGATTTCCTTCAACGGGCCAGGTCGCTGGGCATGGAAGACGATCCAGGCCTCGTCCTCGACCATTCCACCCGACTTGACAGCCGCTACTTCATCCTTACCGACTGTAAAAAGGACGTGATTTTGAAATCCTTTCTAAAGTCCCACCAGACCCATAACCTGTTCCGAAAGGCGGGGGCGTATTTCCTGAACCAAAGAAGCCAATGAATCACGGTCCAGCGTTGGATGGATGGTGTGAGGGGATGTAACCGAACATGCTGCCACCAACGTTCCAAGCTCCTGCGCCAGGGGCAGAGTCAGCCCGGCTGTTATCCCGCTCAGGAGGCCGGCAAAGAATGCATCCCCGGCACCGGCTGTCGAAACCAGTTGGACTTGCAAAGCAGGTGCAAATTTTACCTGCTGACCATCCAATGACCAACTGCCTCGTTTGCCGGCAGTGATCGTCACGGATAATGCCGGATTGATCTCCCGTAGTTTGTCAAAGGCTGCATCGATGATCGTCTCATGATTTTCATCGTTTACAGAACGGGTCAAAAAAGCCGCCGCCTCATCCAGGTTGATCGCCAGCAGATCTACGAGTGGCAGCATTTCCATTTCGAGTGCAGGCAGGATCTCCCCCGAGGTGAAGGAGGCTGCCGTAAAGAAATGATGCTCTTTCGCTCGCTCAAGGAGCATTTTTCTCGCTGACAGTGGCACTTCGGGAACAGCCAGTGCCAGTCC
>Ga0315290_10001314_pt1 | contig 17074 bp, 19 predicted proteins | sample YL17G12_0_MG_FD_203627 | JGI IMG/M metagenome (GOLD analysis project Ga0315290, IMG submission 203627) | Sediment microbial communities from Yellowstone Lake, YNP, Wyoming, USA - YL17G12_0 | ecosystem: Environmental > Aquatic > Freshwater > Lake > Sediment | place: USA: Wyoming | collected... | reverse complement strand
CGCGCACCGGCACGGCGGCGGTCGCGTTCGTCCTGTCGGCGCTGGCCGGATCGGGGACATTCGCCGGACCGCCAGGCCGAACGGGCACGGGTGGCGTGGCGTTCGCCGTCAGCACACTGAGCGGATCGGGAACGGTCACGGCGCCGGGTTCGGTGACCGGGAGCGGTGGGGTGGCGTTCCCCATCTCGGGACTGAATGGATCCGGTACATTCGCCGGACCGCCGGGCCGAACGGGCACGGGCGGCGTGGCGTTCGCCGTCAGCGCACTGAGCGGATCGGGCACGGTCACGGCGCCGGGTTCGGTGACCGGGAGCGGTGGGGTGGCTTTCCCCGTCTCGGGACTGAGTGGATCCGGTACATTCGCCGGACCGCCAGGCCGAACGGGCACGGGTGGCGTGGCGTTCACCGTCAGCGCACTGAGCGGATCGGGAACGGTCACGGCGCCGGGTTCGGCGACCGGGAATGGCGGTGTGACATTCCCCTTGTCCGGACTGGCCGGATCTGGGACGTTCATCGGCCCGCCGGCTCGAACGGGTACGGGCGGCGTGGCGTTCCCTGTCAGTGCATTTGGCGGATCGGGCACAGTCACGGGGCCGGGTTCGGCGACTGGCGCCGGTGGCGTGGCATTCCCCGTCTCCGGCCTGGCCGGATCGGGGGCATTTGTACCGCCGTCGGTCCGAATGTTTGAAGTGCCCCGAGTCGATCGCGGTTATACCGTGCGGGCGGAGGCTCGTAGCCACACCGCAGCAAGCGAATCCAGAATCCTAGTCGTTTCGGAAGGAGACTGAGTGGATCTCGACATCGAGCGGCGTTCGACTTTTCCGGCGAAGGTGATGGATCCAAAGGATCCGGACGCCGTGCTGGACTACTCGGTGGATTGGGGACTCTGGCTCGGGGATGACACAGTGCTGGCGAGCGAGTGGAGACTGGAGACGAGCGGGCCGCGGCCCGTCGCGAAGGTGAGCGATTCGCACTCGTCGACCGTGGCGACGATCTGGATCAAGAACGGGATCGCGGGGGGCCGATACAGGGCGACGAACCGGATCAGGACGGTGGGTGGCCGGACGGACAGCCGGACGATTGAGATCCCGGTGGAGCAACGATGATGCGCATACTCGGGAGGATTCCGGAGTGGCTCGGATTGGCGGTGGCGCCGGCTAAAGCGGGCGCGCGGGCTGAAGCCCGCCCTCCAATGGAGGAAATCGGGACCACGGGGACTCCGTTTTTCGCGGGGTATTTGCGGGACCTTGGCGAGTACAACCCGACACTGGAAGGACTGAGCGCGTTTGCCACGTACGAGAAGATGCGGCGGTCGGACGCGCAAGTCGCGGCCACGCTGATGAGCATGAAGCTGCCGATCCGGAGCGCGGAATGGACGGTTACGGCGCCGGAGAATGCTACTCCGGTGGAGCAAGAGGCGGCGGACCTGGTGCGGGAGTGTTTGCTCGAGGAGATCAAGTTCGACTCCGTCGTTCGGAACGCGCTGCTGATGTTGGATTTCGGGTGCTCGGCGCACGCGGATCACTGGTATGTGGATGGGAACCGGGTCCGGATTAAGAAGTTGAAACCGTTGTTGCCGGTGACGTTCCAGCGGTGGATCACGGACCCGGAGGAGAACCTGGTCGCGATCGAGCAGTACGGGGCGATGGGGGATACCTACGTGACCAAGCTGGTCGAGGCGGACCGCCTGGCGCTGTTCACGTTCGAGCAAGAGGGGGCGAATTTCGCGGGGCGGTCGATGCTGCGGCCGGTTTACCAGCACTGGTACATCAAGAGCAACCTTTACAAGATCGATGCGATTTCGATCGAGCGAAACGGGATGGGCGTGCCTTACGCCATCATGGCCGAAAACGCGAAGAAGGAAGACCGGGACACGGCGCTGGCCTACGTCGAGAAGCTCTCGACGCACGAGAAGGCGGGGATCGTTTTGCCGAACGGGTGGGTGTTCGGGCTGAAGGGCGTTGAGGGGACCCTGCGCGACCCGAAGGAATCGATCGCGCACCACAACATGATGATCGCGATGGCGGCTTTGGCTCAGTTCATGATGCTGGGGCAGTCGAGCGGCGGGAATCGGGCTTTGGGGGAATCGCTGGGGGATTTCTTTTACATGGGGTTGCAGGCCACGGCCAAGGCGATCTCGGAAGAGCTTTCCCGGACCACGATCCGGCGGTTGTGCGATTACAATTTCGCGGGGTTGACGCGGTATCCGAAGGTGGTCGCGCAGAAGATCCAGGGGATCGAGTTTGGGACGCTGTACGCGGCATTGAAGGAGCTCGCCGGCGCGGGGTTGGTGCAGGGTGACGACGAGCTGGAGAGCTACCTGCGGAAGACGATGGGGCTTCCGGAGGCGGGGAAGGAACCGCGGGTGAAGGCGGCGCCACCGGCGCCGGAGCCGGAGAAGATGCCACGGATGAACACGGATAAACAGGCAGAGCCAACAGCGAAGAAATTGCAGGCGTCGGATGCGGGATTGAGGCGCCAGGCGGGGACGGTGGGATCCGAGGGCGCGCGGCGGGCGGAGAAGTGTTTGGCGTTGGCGGAGATCGTGGGGGAACTGGACGCCGGTCGGGATCAAATCGCGGCGGCTTTGCGGCGGGCGCGCGGGCGGGTTCAGAAAGAGATTGTGAACAAGCTGGTGAACACTCCGGTGCGGAATCTGCATCGGGTATCGATCGCTCCGGACGCGAAGCTGCTGGCGGAGGTGGAGGCTGTCCTGCGCGGGGTATATGAGTTTGGAGTGGGCCAGGTGGCCGAGGAGCGGACTCGGCAGGCGCCGGCGACGGCGGGGATTTTGCGGGCGGCGGATTTGCGGACGCCACTCGGGATTTACGCCGATGGCGTGGTGGGGGAGTTTACGAACAATCTGAACGCTCGCGCGGCGAATGTGGCTCTGGATTGGATGCGGCGGCCGGGGGCGGACACGACCAAGGGCGAGACGATCCTGGCGATCGAGGGGGAGCTGGACGGGCAGTCGGACAAGTGGATGGACGGGGTGGCGTCGAAGGGGACGAACGAGGCTTTCGCGGAGGGCCGCGCGGACGGGTACGAGGAGCATAAGGACGAGATCTCCAGCGTGATCTATTCCGCGCTGCTCGATCTCAACACTTGCGAGGCTTGCGCGGCGGCGGACGGGGACGAGGGGGCTACGCCGGGGGACATCGCGGATGTTCCGAATCCGGATTGCGACGGCGGGGACCGGTGCCGTTGCGTGCATGTGTACGTGTTTTCGGACGAGGTAAGGCAATGAACTTCGTGCGGGAACTGCGCGGAGACGCGTATAACCGACGTGCCGGGCGATGGGCGCCGGCGCGTGCATGAGGAGTTGAGAAATGGCAAGAGCTTTACAAGTACCGAAGTTGGGGATTTACCCGATGTATCCGGCGTTGCCGCCGTGGCTGGCGTTCACGGCGGGGAAGATTTGGCACGTCAAGCCGTACTCGGGGAGCGACGCGAACAGCGGGCGGGAGCCGCACACGGCGTTTGCGACGCTGGCGGCGGCGCTGGCGGCGGCGACGGAGAACCGGAACGACATCGTGCTGATGTATTCCGAGCACAACACGGGGACGCTGACGAGCGATTACCAGGCCACGATGCTGGACTGGAACAAGAATGGCGTCCACCTGGTCGGGGTGAACAGCGGGGTAAGCATTTCGCCGCGGTCGCGCATTTCGGCGATCAGCACCTGGACGTCGGCGAATCCGGCGATGAAGGTGAGCGCGAGCAACTGCTACATCGCCAACGTCCAGATCATCATGGACGCGACGGACACGACTCCGCTGGGCGCGTTGTCGGTGACGGGCAGCCGGTGCCGGTTCGACAACTGCCACGTCTACGGCATCGTGTACGCGGCCAACGATATCGTCGGGGCGTATTCGCTGCTGCTGTCCGGCGCCGAAGAGGTGGAGTTCAACGGCTGCCAGTTCGGAAGCGACCGGATTGCGAAGGGCGCGCAGGCAAACAGCGTGCTGAAGTTCGCGGCGGTGGCGAAGAACATCGTGTTCCGGGATTGCATTTTCCGGCTGGTTTCGACCAGCGCGACCAACCATGTATTCGTGCGCGCGGCGGCGGGGTCGCTGGACGGATCGGTGGCGTTCATCCGGTGCCAGGGTATCAACTCGAAGCACCGGAACGTGGGGGCGGCAGAGCTGACCTACGCGATGGTGGTGGCCTCGGACGCTGGCGGGGACGTTTTCCTGTCGGCGGACAGCACGTTCCAGGCGGCGGATGTCAACTCGAGCAATGCGGGGAATGTCTATGGAGCAGCGGCTGCTACGTCGGGGTTTGCAATTCCGTTGACACAGTAGTAGGCGGGTGAGGGGACCGGCCGGGAGGCCGGTCCCACAGGAGATGGTGATGGGGCCACAGTTTATCGCGGTGTTGGGAGAGCTTCCCGGCGAGGGGTTGGTGCGGATCCCGCTCGCCAAACTCGGGCGGTGGTTCAAGGGCAAGCTGAAGTTTTCGATCACGCCGGCCGACGTGGCCAAGATCGTGATGAACTTCGCCAAGCGGACGGCGGACGTGGTGATCGATTACGACCACGGCACTGAATACGCGGCCGGAAAGGGGCAGCCGGTGCCGGCGTCCGGGTGGCTGAAGGAGATCGAGCCGGAGACGGACGGACAGGGCATTCTGTGGGGCCTGGCGGACTTCACCGAGAAGGCCCGGGCGATGCTGGCGGCGAAGGAGTACAAGTACCTTTCCGCGGTGATCGACTGGGGCGCGCGGGACAGGACGAGCGGCGAGCAGCAGGGGGCAACGATCACGTCCGTCGCACTGACGAACGTGCCGGTTTTGGAGCAGATGCCGGCGATCGCGCTGAGCGAGGCCGGATGGGTGGTGGAGGAATCCACCGAAAGGAGAGAGCAGATGGCAGTCAAGAAACTGATCCTGGCGGATCGGGCGGCCTGCACGGCGCGCGCGGTCCTCGAGGACGGAACGGAGACGGTGCTTTCGGTGGAAGGTTTGACACCCAATCCGAAGGTGATCTGTCTGGCCGATATCAAGCGGGCCGCCGATGGGCGGTTCGATTTCGCGGTGTTAAGCGACACCGAACACCCCGTGGCTCCGGAGGTATTCCGGGCGATGGCGGTGCAGCAGGAGCTCGACGCGGCGGTGAAGGCGGGGAAGATCACGCCGGCGCAGCGGCCGTCGATCGAGAAGCTGGCTTTGAGCGACCTGGCGGCGTTCCGCGAGTTCATCGCGGCGCAGAAGGACCAGGTGGCTCTGAGCGAGGTCGGGTTGGCGGGCGGCGGCGGGGCCGGCGGCGACCTGGCGAAGGTGGACGCGCAGATCGAGCAGCTCGCGCGGGCGAAGGTGGCGGCGGAGAAGATCGGGTACGGCCAGGCGTTCAAGGCCGTCCTCAGCGAGCGGCCGGATCTGGCGAAGGCCCGGATCTCGGGCATGAGAGAGGAGGCCTAAATTGACGGGCGAATACAGGGCTTACAAGATCGAGGACGCCGCGGGGGTGCTGCAATACCGCGCGGTGGTGCAGGGGACGGTGGCGGGCGCCGTCAAGAAGCCGAGCGGCGCGAACGAAGGCAAGTTCGTCGGCGTGACGCAAGAGGCGCAGGCCACGCAGTACCGGAGCGTGGTGGTGAAGGAGAGCGGGCGGACGTTCGCGGTGGCGGCGGGCGTGATCGCGGTGGGCGACGCGGTGTACATCGGCGACAACGCCGGGAAGGTGGCGAGCTGCCAGACGGCGCTGGTGGATTTGGCGGAGAGCACGGCGTACGTGACGTATGTGATCGGATTCGCGCGCACGGCGGCGGGGGCGGATGGAGACATCATCGAAATCCAGATCCAGCCGTTCGCGAAGTGCACGCCGGTTAGCTGATCGAGTTAACCCGCTGGCCGGCCGGCGCGCGTTCCTGGCGGGGCGCGCCGGCCCGCGGCGATGCGACTGCACCAGGTTTCCGGGGAGCGGGCTCCGGATGTCGCGGCCGCGAATTTAGGGGGGCGAGGAGAAGAAGATGAGCAAGTTCGGGACGGTACACATTGACGCGGCGCTGACGCAGGTGAGCGTCGGCTACCGGAATGCGGGTTTCATCGCGGAGCGGGTGTTTCCGGTGGTGCCGGTGGGCAAGCAGTCGGACAAGTATTTCGTATCCGGGAAAGAGATCTTCCGGGTGCGCGACGACCGGCGTGCGGCGGGGGCGGAGGCTCGGGAGTCGCGGTGGACGCTGTCGAACGACACGTTCTTTTGCAGCGGCCATGCGCTGAAGGATTACGTTCCGCGCGAGGATCAGGTCAATGCCGATCCGCAATTGGATCTGCTGACGGACACCACGGAAGTCCTGACCGACCAGGTGTTGCTGGCGGAGGAAGCGGCGCTGGTGACGGCGCTGGCGGCCGGGGCGACGGCGGCTTCGCAGGCGACGACGCACTGGGACGACGACGACGTCGATCCGTTCGCGATTATCGAGACGCAGAAGCTGGTGATCGCGAAGAAGATCGGCAAGATGCCGAACGTGCTGGCGGTGTCGGCGCCGGTGGCCTCGGCCCTGAAGCTGAATGCGAACGTGCGGCAGTTGGTGACGGGCGCGGGGAGCGTGGCGGCGGCGCTGGTGACGATGGCGCAGATCGCGGCGTACCTCGAAGTGGATGAGGTGGTCGTGGGCAACGCCGTGTACGACACGGTGAACGAGGGGCAGAACGCGAGTCTGAACTTCGTGTGGGGCGAGTACGGGCTGCTGTTCTATCGTCCGCCGAATCCGGGGCGGAAGACGACCAGCTTGGGATACACGTTCCAGTGGAACGGGGCGTTCGGCGGCGACCAGGCGCAGTTCGTGAACCGGTACTACTGGCAGCCGAACCTGGCGGACGTGGTCGAGGTACACAAGTACTACGACCAGAAGCTGGTGGACACGGGCGCGGGGATTCTGTTCACGGACTGTTTGACGTAGGAGGGGGCACAGCCTGAAGGCTGTGCTACCAGGAATTGCGATGGCGGCACCTACTTTGAGTTCGGTTTCACCACTGACCGGTCCCCCCGGGTCAGCGGTGGTCTGCCTGGGCGCGGGCTTCGATGCCGGCGCCCAGGTTGGATGTCCGGGGCTGGTGGCGACCACTTGGGTGAGCGCCACCGAGCTCCGAGCGGCGATTCCGGCGGACCTTGAGGGGCGGGCGGGTAGCTCGGTGGTGGTATCCGTGTTCGTGCAAAACGAAGACGGAACGACGTCGGCAACCCTGTCATTCACGGTGCGGTTCGGGGAGACGTGGACCACGCTGGAGGCGGTGTGCGGGGAAGTGCCGCAGTTCCGGCGGGGTGGGACGATTCCGGACGCGACGATCGAGGCTTGGATCTGGTCGATCGCGCAGCGGATCAACGCGATCATGTTGCGGCGCGGGTTGTCTCTGGCCGCGGCGGATTGGGCGCAGCCGGCGGCGGGCGCGGTGCAGCCGGCGCCGGAGTCGGTGCTCGAGCTGATCGTGCGATACGGGGCGGCGGCCCGGCTGGCGTCGGCGGTGGGAGCGCAGTTTTCGGCGACGGGGGAATGGGGATTGGCCAAGACCCTGCGGTCGGATTTCGACCTGGAGCTGAAGGCGCTGGCCGCCGGCGAGTACGACAAGGTTTTCCGGCCGGGGGCGGCGACGGTGGAGACGGGCACGCTTGCGGGCGGCGGGGATGTGACGGTTGCGGAGACGGGAGACGCGGAGCAGGCGTTCACCAAAGGACAGGTGTTCTGACATGAGGGGAGTGAAATACGCGGTGTTGTGGGTGGCGGCTGTGCTGGCGTGGATGCTGGTGCTTTTGCCGTTGGTGAATATGTGGGCGCAGACGCCGACGACTCCGACGCGGGCGGCGGACAGTCAGGTGAAGGCTCCGCCGACTCAGCTCACGGCTATCTGGGTTGTAACTCCGAACGGGAAGATTTTAGTGCAACCGGACGCGACGATACAGATTGACTTACTAGCCACGCCGCCGACGATCAGGGCGGTGGCGCCTCCGGCGGCGGTTGGGCCTCGGGAGTGGGTAGATCAGTATGTGGTTCCGGCGGGCGGGCAGACGGCGTTTACCTTGACTTATACGCCGGTGCTACAGACGTTCGTAAAGGTGTACAGGAACGGCTTACTCCAGTGGCAGAGCGCGGATTACTCGCTGATAGGGCAGACGGTGGGGTTCTTACCGGGGCAGGGGACGGCGGCGGGGGATTTGATTCAGGTGTGGTACTGGAAACCTTAGCCGCGAATGGACGCGGATGGACGCGAATAAGACGACTTAGCAAGTTGGAGGCGGGGAATGAGTAAGTTAGTGAAACTGATACCCATCGCGATCAAGATCGCGCAGGCGATCGAGGCGTTGATGCCGGGCGGGGGGCAGGGGAAAACTAAGTTCGGGATCGCGCTGAAGATTGCGGGGGCCGGCTGGGACTCCTCGGCCGACGTCCGGAAGGGCTGGGACGACAGGGGACAGTTCAGCGAGAACATGGGGCGGGCGATCGACGCCGCGGTGAAGCTGATGAACGACGAGGGCGTGTTCAAGAAGGGGAAAACCACAGCCTGAAGGCTGTGCCACCAGGAGTTACTAAGTGTTTCGGTTTCGGCTGGACATTGCCGGGGAAGTGCAGTTCGACCGTGGGATCGCGCGGTTCTCGGACGGGGTGGCGGACTACCGGCCGATTTGGAAGGTGATTGCCGACGATTTCTACGAGACGGAAAAGAAACAGTTCAAGAGCGAGGGGGCGGAGGGCGGCCCGTACGCTTGGCAATTCCTGTCGGAGAAATACGCGTTGTGGAAGGAAGTGCATTTTCCGGGGACGCGGATCTTGGAGCGGACGGGGGATCTGGAGAGATCGCTCACGAAGGCGGGCGACCCGAACGGGGTACTGATTCAGGAACGCAAGACACTGACACTGGGGAGTAAGATCCCTTACGCGATCTATCACCAGTCGATTGAGCCGCGGAAGAAGCTTCCACGCCGGCCGGAAATCATGTTGACGGAAGGGTTTAAGCGTAAGACGATGCACCACTTCCATCAATACATGGTGCAGGTGGCGAACGGATGCGGATTCCGGGTGGGGCGGACGGAGAGTGCGAGCGCCGAGTCATTCCGGCGGGCGATGCGGGTAGGTCTGGGGGGGTACAGGTGGTGAGGAGGGGAATTATGTTGATGAGATTGATGGCGGTGATGGCTTTGGCGGCGGGGATTGGCTTCGGACAATCCGGGAGTTCGGCGGTGTTTTCGCAACTGTTCACACAGCAGTCGGCGACGGGGCAGAGCGTGATATTCGCCAACGTGCGAAACCTGGGGATTACCAACCATGTCATTGAGTGGACGGTGGCGGGCGGGCCGAGCGGGTGCACACTCTTGGTTGAGTCGAGTCTGGACGCGGTGAGCTGGTCGACGGCGAGCACAAACACTTGCACCACGATGGGGAATGTCGCACTGACGGGGACATATATGTATCTGACCGTCAACCTGACGGCATTCACCGGAGGCAGCTCGCCGAACATCAGTGTGAACTATCGGGGGTACTTGCCGGGGCAGGGGTTGCCGGTGCGGGTGACGGAGGGGGGGACGGGATCAATCGTCGCGTTTACTCCGGGGTCGGTGCCGTATGCGATCGCCGGTGGCGTTTACTCCCAGGACAACGCGAATTTCTTTTGGGATTTCACGAACAAGCGGCTGTGTTTGCTGTCGAACACCTGTTCGAACACGCTGGACGTGGGGGGCGGGAAGTTCTACGTGACCGCGGCGGGGCTGGTGGGGTCGCGCGAGCAGACAGTGACGGCGAGTTCGGCGGGCGTGGTGCCGATGACGGTGACCGGGGCGGCGTCGCAGACGGCCGATCTTTGGCGTTTGAAGAACAGCGCGGGCACCGTGGTGGCGCGGGCGCTGGCGGGGGGGGCGATCCAGCCGGACAGCGGGGTGAGCGCGACGGGGCGGAGCCGGTACGCGACGATTCCGGTGGGGAGCGTGGCGTACGGATCGACGGGCACGAACACGACGCTGGTGGCGGGGACGATCTATTGGGCGGAGGTGTACATCCCGGCCAATATCACGCTGACGGGCGTGGCGGTGCTGAACGGCGCGACGGTGGGAACGGACAAGTGGATCGTGGGGCTGTACGCGACCGCGGGCGGGGCGGCGGTGGCTAACAGCAATTTGTCGGGCACGGCGTCGAGCGGGGCGGATGCATTCCAGGCGATCGCATTCACGGCCACCTACGCGGCTTTGGGGCCGGCGCGGTATTGGGTGGCGTTCCAGTCGAACGGGACGACGGACACGCTGCGGACGATCGCGGCGAACACGTACATTGACGTGTTTACGAAGAGCGCGACGGGGAGTTTCGGGACGTTGCCTTCCCTGACCGTGCCGACGACGTTCACGGCGGACAAGGGGCCGGTGGCTTACGTGTACTGAGCCGCGAATGGACGCGGAATCTGGCCGCGAATGAACGCGAATGAACGCGAATAAAACATATAAATAAATGGCTCAACTGATCAGGCCGGTGATCGACAAGCTGCTCGAGGTTTTGGCGGCTCGGACTACGGGCTTCGTGGCGTTTGGGCGGCTGTTCACGGGGGTGATGCCGAACGCGCCCGCGGTTTGGGTTATGCCGGGGCGGACGGTGATCGATCCGGAGTGCTCGATGCTGGGCCAGGCGCACTTGGTCACGATCAAGTTCGGGGTGGAGCATTCGGATCCGGACGAGCTGATGAACGCGGCGATGGATGGGATGGCGGAAATCCACGGGGCGATCGAGGCGAGCTGGCCGGGGGATTGGGTGGACGCGGTGACGGGGGGCCAGGTGCAGAGTGTGACGATTCGGGAGCACGATTACGGGCCGACCTGGACGGCCGGGGGAATGGTGGCGAAATTTCCGGAGATGGACCTGCTGATCGAGGTCGAGGAATTGAGGAGTGAGTCATGAAACGGTATCGGGTGACGCTGCCGGTGGAGATCGACGGCGTGGTTTACAACTTCGGCGAGGTCGTCGAGTTGGGGCTGGAAGACGCGGCGCTGTACGCGCACGCTTTGATCGCGGTGGAGGAGGGCTAACGAGATGGCTGCGGGGACTGCGAAAGACATCAATGTAATTGAAAAGCACCAGGGGCCGGGAGACCTTTGGGTGATTACGACGCCGCCGGTGAATGCGACGCCGCGGCTGACTTTGGCGAGCGACGGGACGCCGGAGAAGACGGCGCACGGGACGTGCGTACACCTGGGGGCGATCCAGAGCGCGATCACGTCCATGGTCAAGGGCAAGATGGCGATGATCGACCTGGACCAGCACGACGCGCCGATCGATTGCTATCCAACCGACCTGGAGGCGTCGATCGAGGCGGAGATGGCGCAGACGGCGGCGGCGAAACTCCAGCGGGCGCTGGGCGTGGGGGTGTATTCGGCGCCGACCGGATTCAAGCAGACCACGTTCGGCGGGCTGCTGGTGGTGCCGACTGTGTGCATTTCGGCCATTTCGCCGAAACGGACGGCGGCGGCGAAACACATTGTCGCGACGCTGTTTTCGGCCGTGGCGGTGGGCGGGTTCAGCGTGTCGTTCGGACGGGCGAAAACCTCGACCTACAAGGCAAAGTTCGTGGGGTTGGCGGACCTGGATGCGACGGCGGCGCGGGTGGTCACCAAGCAGGTCGGCTGCTGGCACGAGACGCTGGCGGATGCGTCCAGCGGGACGGTGAACACAAAGGACTTCACGGTCGGCGAGATTTACCAAGGACCCGCGGATTTGTGGCTGGTCGACGCGGCGCCGGCCGATGGCAGCGAGAAGGTGACGCTGTACACCGACCTGACCCCGGACTCGTCGGTACACACCGCGTGCAAGCACCTGGGCGGGACCGAGGGCGAGATCACGATGACGGTGACGCCGAAGATCGGGTTCGGGCGGCTGGACCAGGTGGACGCGCCGGTGTATGCGTTTGTCGAGAGCATCGAGGCCAAGATCGAAGCGGAGATGAGTCAGACGGAGATGCTGAAGCTCTCGCGGGCGCTGGGGTGCGGGACGTATGCGGAGGACACGACGCCTACTCCGGTGGCGTGGAAACAGTTGACGTTCGGCGGATCGACTCCGGCGGCGGCGATTTGCATTGCGGCGATCGCGAAGAAGCGGACGGACGCGACGAAGGTGGCGGTGATGTGCCTGTACAAGGTGCAGCCGACGAGCGGGATCGAGGTCACGATGTCGCGGAAGAAGGCGAGCACTTACAAGGTGTCGTTCAGCGGGATGTTGGATCCGACGCGGACGGCGGGCCGGCAGATGGGGATTTTCTTCGAGACGGTGTAGGACCGCAGGCGAAAGCGCCTGCGCCACAAAGGCCACAAGGGGGGCAAGCGATGGCGAGAGCAAGCGAGTGGGCGGCGCGGGCGGGAGAGCGCGCGCGGGCGGAGGCGGCGGATCTGGAGCTGCCGAGCGGTCAGGTGATTTTGGCGCGGCGGCCGGACGCGGCGCAGCTCGCGGTTTGGGGGCGGCTGCCGTTGCAGCTCGCGGCGGCGAGCGTGAAGGGGGGGGAGGCGCCGGCGTTCACCGTCGACGATGGCGTTGAGCTGATGGCGTTCTACCGGGATCTGCTGCTGTACTGCTGTGTCGAGCCTCGGATAAGCACACAGCCTGAAGGCTGTGCCACCGACGCAATCCATCCGAAGGACATTCCGCAGGAGGACTGGGAGTACATCCTTCGGTGGGCGATGCGGTTCGAGGAGGGCCGCAACCTTGAGGGGTTTCGTCGCCGGCGAGCAGGCTCTGGCGTTGGCGGCGACGGCGAAGATGTGGGGAGTGCGGCCATCGGCTCTCTTGGCGATACAGGACCCAGTATTGGCATTGAATTTTGATTTGGGGATGACGGTCCGGATGAAGGAATTGGCCACGGATAAACACGATGTCGATTGATTCCAGCGCGAACCTGCTGTTCAACATCTCGGCGGATCCGAGCGCGGCGCAGGGTAACATACAGCGCTTTCGCGGGCTGCTGTCCAAGGACCTGGCGGGGATGGGGGCGGAGTTCCAGGGCTGGTCGAACTCGGTGTTTGGGAATTTGACGACGGTTTCGGGCGGGTTCGTTGCGCTGGGGGCGGCTTTGGCGGCGGGGGTGGTGGCGGCGGCGGGGGCGATGTCGGCGGCGGCGGACAAGGCGGCGACGTACGCGCTGGAGATTGGCAAGGGGAGTCAGCGGACGGGGATCGCGGCCGAGGAGATGAGCAAGCTGCGGTACGCGGCGGATTTCGTGGGGGTGAAGTACGAATCGCTGGTGATGGGGCTGACGCGGTTTGCGTCGACCATCGACAAGGCAAGGGATGCCAGCTCGCAGCAGGCGGCCGCCTTTCACCGGATGGGGATCGGCCAGGCGGAGATCGAGACCGGCTCGCGGAATATGCTGCCTCTGTTCTACCGGGTTACCGACGCGTTTCACGATCAGATGACGAAGGTGGAACGGGCGGCGATGGCTCGGGAGCTGTTCAGCCGGGGCGGCATCGAGCTGGTGGGGATGCTGGGGCGCGGATCGGCGGCGCTGAAAGAGTTCGGGGACGAGGCGGCGCGGCTGGGGCTGATCATGTCGGGCGAGGACGTGCTGGCGGCGAAGGAGATGAAGGCCGCGCTGCACGAACTGCACGCGATGAGCGAGGCTTTGGCGCTGTCGTTCGGCAAGTTGTCGATGCCGTTCAAGACGGATTTCCTGATTGGGATCGAAGGTCTGATTGGGGGGATGAAGGCGGCTTTGACGGGCGGGTCCGGCGACATGATGGGGCTGATCCGGAATTTCACCACCGGGTTTGCGGTGGCGTCGACGGAGGCGGCGGAGCGGATCAAGCGGAACGTGCGGGCGGGGATGGACGGGATCGGGGAGGGGCTGGAGGCTCCGGGGAAGGTCGCGAAAGAGACCACGGCGGATTTCTGGGGACTGACGAACGTGCTCGAGCAGTTGCGGGCGAAGTCGGCGGCGGCGCAGGGGGAAGAGGCGAAGCTGGGGCAGGAGTTCGCGCACCTGCGGCTGGAGCTCGGGAAGACGGGGGCGGAGTTCCTGAAATTGCGGGATGCGGGGAAGTTGGACCCGGAGGCGATCAAGCGGGAGCAGGCGGCGTTGCTGGCGATGTTCCCGGCTCTGATTAAGGCCGAGCAGGGGGCTTGGAAGGAGTTATTCGACAAACGGGCCGCGGCGGTGGAGGCGGCGGGGGTGGATTTGCAGCAGCGGCTGCTGGGGCAGCAGGAGCGGACGGCGGAGGGGGAGCGGGCGGCGTGGGAGGAGGAGATCGTCAAGCTCACGGCGCACCTGGCGAAGGCGAAGACTCTGACGGTGGAGAACCAGGCGCTGATCGGGGAGTTGAAAAAGGCCGGGCACTACAAGATCGCGCGGGAGCAAAACGAGGCGTTCGTCCGGGAGCTGGAGAGTTTGCAGCACGAACTGGCCGCGATGTTCACGGCTCGGCAGACGAACGCCGAGCGGCTGCGCTGGCAGTATGACCAGGACCTGGTCCGATACAGCGAGGTCGAGGAAGCGAAAACGCTCAAGAACTACACCGAGGAGGGCGAGCGGGAGGCCATCCGGCGGCAATTCGACATGAACCGGGCGGCGGCGTTTGCGAGATACGGCGAGGAGATGACGGCGCTGTACAACTCGCAGGGATGGCGGGGGCTGTTCGGGGCGGAGTTCGCGCAGGGGTTGCGGGGGAACGAGGCGCTGCTGCGGGAGTGGGCGTACTCGGTCGACCAGGCGATGATGATGCCGCAGGTATCCGTGGAAGTGCTCGGGGACATGAGCAGGAAGGCTTTCGGGCAGTTTGCGCAGGGCATGGCTCAGAACATCGCGCAGTCGGTGGTTTTCGGGAAATCGACCGGCGAAGCGATGCGGATGGCGCTGGCGTCGGTGCTGGAGAGTCTCGGCGCGCAGGCGCTGGCGTACGCGATCTATTCACTCGGGTTGGGATTTCTGCGGCTGGCGGAGTACTCGCCGGGATCGGCATCGCAGGCGTTTCAGGCGGCGGCGATTTTTGGGCAGGTAGGAGTGGAGGCGCTGGTGGCGGGGCGGTTGATCGCGCCCAAGCAGGGGGGGGCGGCTGGGGGTGGTTCGCAGGCTTCCGGCGCCGGCGCGGCGAGCGGAGTTGGCGGCGGGGCGGCGGGCGGCGCCGCCGGTGGCGGCGGCGGGACACGGGTGGCGATTTACATTCAGGGGCATGTGATCGGGCCATCGGGGATCGAGGAGTTGACCGACATCATAAACGAGGCGGTTGTCGGGCGGGATGTGCGGCTGATTGCGACGGGGGTAAAGCAGGTGGGGGCGGTGGCGAGATGAGAGGCGTGGACGGGTTGAAGCCCATGCCGCTTGAGGATTTGGCGCGGGCGTACGAGGTGCTGGCCTCGCCGGTGTGTCAGTGCGGGCGGGCGAAGGAGATCCGGCACCTGGCGCTGTGCGGGCGATGCTGGAGGCGGCTGCCGGCGGTTGCTCGGGCTGCGCTGTACGCGCGGGTGGGGGAAGGGTTTGGCGAGGCGTACGAGCGGGCGTGCGAACTGCTGACGGGCCAGATGGAGCTGGGGATCTGATGGGGCTGCCGAAAGTCACTTACGACGCGGGGGCGGGGAATGTAAGCCTGCAATTCGTGCGGGGGCCGCAGGGGTTCAAGTGCCAGGCTAAGGCGATTGTGCATGACAACGAGGCGACGAGCGGGATACGGGAGCGGGTGGTGGAGCGGACGGAGTTACTGCTCACGTTTTCGATGCTGGCGCTGCGCGTGGACGGCGACTTACCGGCCTGGGCCACGTTCATGACTTGGGCTTTGCAGGGGGGGACGTTCGCTTTTTCGCCGGACTCGGATTTGACGGACTATTACAACTGCGTGTCCGAGGACGAGGAGTTTAGTCCGGAGCTGCGGGGGCCGGGGGTGTACTCGGCGGCGTTCGTTTGGCGGATCGTTCCGGACGCGCTGGCTCCGGCGGGGCCGGGGGTGGTGTTGCGGCGGTTTTACGGGCATGGGGATTAGGGGGGATGAAAGGGATCGCGGTATGCGAATAAGACGGGACGACGGTCCCGCGGACCCGGCCGGGGGAAAGGGGACGAAGACCATGGGCGACCCTCCCATCATCATCATCTTTCCTTTCTTCTAGGGAGACGGAGTAAGGGAGACGGAGTAACTTGGCGATGTGCCTCGCGGGATTCCCGGCCGTCCGCGCGGGGAACAGAGCCTGAAGGCTGTGTCACTTAATTGGGGGGGGGAGTATGAGTACACGGATCGAGTGGTGCGACGAGACCTGGAGTCCGATTGTGGGGTGTTCCAGGATCAATGAGGGGTGCCGGAACTGCTACGCGATTCGGGAGTGTCACCGGATGGGATGTAACCCGAGTCCGACGATGCGGGCGAACTATGGCGGGCTGGTGACTCCGGACGGGAAGGAGTGGACGGGCGAGGTGCGGCTGCTCAGGGGCCGGCTGGACCGGCCGGCTCTGTGGAAGACTCCGAAGCTGGTGTTCGTCAATCCTTTGGGGGATTTGTTTCACGGCTGCGTTCCGTATCTGTGGATGCAGGAGATTCACGACGTAATGTGCGCCTACAACCGGCACACCTACGTGGTCCTTTCGAAGCGCTGGGACCGGATGATACACGCGTTCCCGGCGACACCTAACCTAGTGGTGGGCGTGTCGGTGCACGACCAGGCGAGTTTCGACGAGGCGTGGCCGTACTTACGGGAGACTCCGGCGGCGGGGCGGGTGGTGAGTTACGAGCCGGCGCTGGGGCCTTTGGTGCTGCCGGCGGATGCGCTGACGGGGGCGCGGCGGCTGCGGTGGGTGATTTGCGGCGGGGAATCGGGGAACTTGGCGCGGCGGATGGGTTCGGACTGGCCGTGCGAGTTGCTGATTCAGTGCCACGACGCGGGGATTCCGTTCTTTTTCAAGCAATGGGGGGAGTGGGGGCCAATGTCATTGGACCGGATCGGGAAGAAAAAAGCCGGACGAGTACTGGGTGGCCGGACATGGGACGAGCGGCCGGAAATGGGGGGAATGTGAGACTGATTTTGGGTTTGGTGATGGCGGGGGTGCTGGCGGCTGGGCAGGGGCACAGGCTGAAGCCTGCGCCACGGTGGTGGGTGGTTAGTGTGGCGGCTTTGGTGGCGGTGAATGTGCTCGACGC
>Ga0315290_10001313_pt1 | contig 17078 bp, 12 predicted proteins | sample YL17G12_0_MG_FD_203627 | JGI IMG/M metagenome (GOLD analysis project Ga0315290, IMG submission 203627) | Sediment microbial communities from Yellowstone Lake, YNP, Wyoming, USA - YL17G12_0 | ecosystem: Environmental > Aquatic > Freshwater > Lake > Sediment | place: USA: Wyoming | collected... | reverse complement strand
CACGATCTAAAGTTACTGAATTTGCAGGAATAAGAACAGCAGCACCTTCTGAAATGGTATAAGTATAAATAGCAGCATTATAATTGAAACCTGCTTCTTGTGAAGTCCAATTATAAGTTGTGCCACCTTTCGAAGATACAATCGTTACTCCATAAATTGACGGAGTTAAAACATTCTTATAAGAAATAGAAGTTACGGACCCTGTAAAACTACTGCCCCACAGCCCTATAGATTCATTGGCAACTGCCATATTCCAATAATAAGAATAATTTCCAGTAGTAGTGACAGCTTCATACACCCCGCCAGCATATTCGGAACCATGACCGCCAGCACTTCTAACGTCAACATTACGAACACTCTTCATCAAGGAATATTGTGTGTTGACAATATTCTGATAAATGTAGCTTGTTGCAGCAGAACCGACTGCTTTACCACCCGTTACTGTCCACCCAGCTTGTTTAATCCAATTACCTGTATTATCAAAAGAGGGATCAACAACTAATTCAGAACCAAATGTTTCCCCTGTCCCCGCTGCTTTGATATAACCAGTAATCTTCTTTCCGGCTGAATCAGTAATCGTTAAAAATTTACCAATGCTATTTGTTAAGGTTTTTGCTTTATCAAAATCAACAAAAGCTAAATTAGATACAGCAGAGATGCGCATATTCCTGTGGGCCACACGTGCTTCCAAAGTAGCTACAGGACGATCAACCAATCTACCAGAATAACCCCATTGCGGCAATTCATGAGCAAAGTAAATCAAATTCCCAATGGTACAAGTGATTGCATCAATCTCAGCATCAAACTTAATAAAGCGACAAAGAACATTATTACAATTTAATCTATATTCAGCAGTTCTCCACGCTTGTGTAATGCTCGTCGTTCCAATATACTGCTCGTTTGAAGATTGTTTTGTAATTCCCGCATGGGGACTAATAATAGTTACAACTTCCCTTTTGTAATCATTTTGAGCATTCAAATACTCAACTTCAAATTCTGTTGATCTATCATTGAAAGAAAGAAAAGTTTCCTCAAATGAATCCATTATGATGTTGCCAGCTGTAAACATTTGAACGGGAGTAGTTGGCCGGTCAACTACAACAGAATACTTGTAACCTTTTATTACTATCATCGCACGAGACATTTTACAAACTTCCATTAAACAATCCCACTGCGATCTATTAGAATCAAAACTACCATTGAAAATAAATCGTTTTTCTTCAGCACCAGTCGGCCCTTTAATTGTTTTTAAAACCCCATTACTATCAGTAAAGGTAGTTTCATCACAATAATCTGCCCATACTTTAAATGAAGCTAAATCAACTCGTGCTGGATCTTCCCCATCAAATCGTAAAACATTAGGTTGGTCAGTATAAGATCCATCATATTTTAAAGCGGTACCATCATCGTCCAAAACTGGCAAAGTCAAAATGTCATAAGCAATCCAAGCGGGATTTGTTGAGTACTCAACAGACCAAGTGCTGCCATTCCAGACTCTAATATATGATCCCTCAACTACAGCAGAAAAATTGAAAGATCCTGACAATTGGTTTGAAGCGATTGCTTCAACACTAACCAAGGCTGTTCGTGGATACGAAAAATCATCATAAATTATTGCGTTAATCTCCGAAAGGTAAACATCATCTCCATAATTTCCCCCTGCCTTTTCAGGAGTTAATAACTTAATCCCAACAGTATATTGACCAGCTTCAAGATTCTGAATTCTAAAAGTTTTTGTAAAAAGTGAAGTTTTTGTATCCGTAATAAAAAATACACCACTTGGATTAGATGCTGGTTTATGATCAATCCAATCTCCAGAACCTTTCCGGTATCTAATTAAAAATGAAATTTCGTGGACAGCAGTATCCCCACCAGTCGTTTTCGTACCAACATATTTCTGTGTAGTGAAATGAGCAACAACATTGCCGAAGTTATCGTAAATTGGAATAGAAACATCAGCGTAATCTAAAGTCGTTGTAGTTGAATTAATAACGTATAAACCACTTGGTAATGTAAAAACTAATTCAAGACCATCAAATAGATTTCCATCTGTTACTGAAGTTATCCAAGTATCATATTCTAATTTTAAATTTGGTGTACTATCTGGAGCATAAGTATCATTAAATTGCGGTATAGGAAGTTGGTTTAAATAACCATTTCTACTATTAGTAGTAATGGATACATAATCACTTACAAGTTTATTATTTATTTCAATTTCGTTGACGGATTTTATTGGACCTTGTGCAATCGCAAGCAAACAACTTAAAACTTGATCACCTGGATGGTTCCCAGATTCTATTGTGCTGGAATGCCCAGAAATAATATTCCCTTGAACGTTAATCATGCCGTAAATTCTTGGTAAGGATGAACCAAGTTGTTGCATAGTTTGAGGAGACCAAGAATAAGAATTAGAAGATTCAAATCCAGGGGTGCTGCCTCCTCCACCACCACTATAGCCTCCTCCTCCACCATAACCTCCACCACCACCACCACCAAACCCCATTGTTGGCAGACGGGGGGTTACTGGAGTAGGAATATTTGGTGCCTGAGCAGAAGGAGTTATTCCATATCTATTTGCTGCATATTTTATTAAAGCATAAGCCGGAGGACCTAACCAACCCCCTGTAGCCCAACCAGCAACAAGTCCAACACCAATTGCCAGTACATCAACAAGAACGGGATTATCCCTCATTATGTTGTCGGATTGATCAGCTATCCAATTTACACCAGGGATAGTTCTAAAACCACCCCCAACGTAATCCCCACTTGGTTGCCCAAGGAACGAATCTAAAAAGGAGTCAAGCACACTTCCATGAGGGTCTGTCCAACTCTTCCACCCTGATTCAGTAAATCTTTTGGCTGCTTCATGAGGGTCCCAATAAGAACCCATTAATGATGGTATTAGTACTAAATGATCACCTGATTGTAACTCATAGTCATTCTCTTTAATTATTTTCCCATTAACAGAAGGAATGAAACGTAATCCAGCACCCCACAATCTATGTAATAGATGAGAAAGAAACAAACCAGGAGAATAGTCAAATTCCTGATCAATCCGTTTAGTTCTATCAAAATAATTTAAACAGAATGTAATTTTAATTGATTTCATATTTCCAAAACCCATCCAGTCTTCCACGCCATCTGGGAGACTCCAAAGGTTCTATACTCACAAATCGTTTTACTTCAGCACTTAAAAAATGAGTACAATCTTCAGTTACTACCCCAACATGAGAAACAAATGGTCTAATTATCATAAAAGTAACTAAACAAAATGGTACTGGTTTTTCAAGTCTAATAAAATTGGCTTTACCATTAACATACGTTTCATTGTCTTCAGTATAATTTCCAAAAGATGTAGGATAATCGGGTAGCTCCCTGCCAAGCCGTTTATACACTTCCATACACAAACCATAGCAGTCAAATGTATTTGGGCCACGAGAGCCAAACTCAAATGGTTTTCCAATCAGATCAATGTACAAATCTAACTCCCATTGTTTGTAAACCTGGAAAACCCCCAAATCTAACTGCACCTTTGTCAACTGTTCCCGTTAATATCCTACATGTCTTCAGCGTATGATCACACGACTCCGTTTGTCCAGAATAACCACACTCTATACCTTTAAAAACCCAATTACAATGATACCCCATCATTCTAAAAAGAGGAAACCGACGATAAGTAGGACTTTTCATTCCAAGATTAAAACTTACCACCTTATTGTCTGCAACTGCGCCCAAAACTTTAAATTGCGATTCAAATTCAGAATAATCCTCAGTCAAGTAGCCTGCATTCACAATTATAAGTTTTACCTCTTTATCAACAGCCCCATTTATACCTTCAATCTGAGCTTGCATTTGTCTATCCGTATTTGCTACAATTACAGTCAATTGGGGGATTGTGCCTGCCAAATCTTGAACAGGAGCTCTGATCTGCATTGGAAATGGAGAGAATACATTACCTTGATAAGTGATTGATTCTGTGTTTGAAACAAGCCGAAGTACGTCACCAGGGGAAATAGTTAATTCAAAAAGAATCAACCATGGGGAAGTCGAACTTAATTTATTTTTCTCTTGTTTTAAAACGGTAGAAGGCATAAGTTAAACCTGAATTAAAGAAAAAGAAACATTCCATAATGCGACTTGAGGCATCTGAAATTCTGGTATGGTTTCATAGCGAACTGTATAAACTGTACTTGTAATGGGATGAGTCCAAGAAAATGTATCAACGTCTTTCATAGCCTTCATATGATTTTCAAGAGCAGTTTTATCAGATTGAGATAAATTTTTATAATTTAATTGGAACATATACCGATCTCTACTAAAACGTGATCGTGCTAACTGATAACCCGCCTCAAACTGTGTTTTAATAGAGCTTGGTAGGATTTTTTCACTAATAGGATAAGTTGGTAATGATGACAACGTAGGAAAAGCCATTATCTCAAACCTCCTAAAACACCACGACTATTTATATTATTTAGAACTACATCTATAATATATTGTTGATCATCTTTTGTTTGTCGTCCACGTGCAGACGCTTGAAGTAATTCACTACTTTGATTATCCATCATTACAGTAACGCCCAATGGGACTAACACCGGAGAGGCAGCAGATCCGGCTCCCCTACCACTTTGTACATTGATATTGTTAATTACTGTTGGGCTGGTATTCTTAACTTTCTTTACAAAATCAACATCCTCTCTACTCAAAACATATTCACCTTTTTGAGCAATGATTGGTACTTCATTACTTGTTAAACCACCCCCATGATACTTTAAAACTGCGCCACCCTTGTGCATCATATTAGCAGTAAAACCCCCCTTATGTGCAAGAGATGCAAATGCATCTCCAAAACTCCCAACACCGTCAGCTGCGCCTGCACCTGCCTCTGCACCTCCCTCTGCAGCTGCACCTGCACTTGCACCTGGACTTGCACCCCCAAAAAAATTACTAAAAAACCCAGAAGAACCAATGGCTTTTATTAACGCCGCCATATAATTAGCGACTGCTTCATAAATGGCCTTCATCCACCCCCAAGCAACCTCAGCCATTTTACTAAAAATACTTGAGAAGGAGTTAACCATTCCTCCCCCAGCCCCTTCAATATCCCCAGAGATAGCTTCTATTCCATCTGTTACTGTAGTCCCAATCTCCCCAACACTCTCAGCAGTTTTCGTTTTAGCCTCGGTTAGCCACCCAAAAAAAGTAGTAAAAATAGATTTCCCCGAACCTGAACCTGGTTTTGTTTCTCCTGATAACAAACCAAAGAGGTCTTTAATTGCGGAATCCGCCATAAAATCAGTAGCTTTTTTTAGAATCGAATCTAAAAAACCCTGCCAAATTTCACTTGTACCTTTAGAATTTTCTGCTGCTTGCTTTTGAGCTTCTGCTAATTTTTCTTCCACTTCTAATTGTTTTAACTTTGCGTCTATAGTAGCTTGTGCAGTTTGCTTTTCAGATTCAGATAATGAGTTATTACTTGCAATAACTTCTTTATCTAAAGCAAGTTGTTGTTTTTGAAGGGCAATATTAGCTAATTGCTTGGTGGTGTCGTAAACTTGGCGATCTTTATCAGGATTAAGGTTCCCTTTAAATCCTTCAAACATAAGAGTAGAGAGACTACTCTTTATATCCCCAGCTACACCTTTAAACAAAGTCTTCCATTGGTCAGCATTTGATCCGATTTCATTCGTTACATCCCGCATGGCTTTCTTTAAGCCAACGTACATATCTGAACCAGAATTTAACTCTTTCAATGCAGCAGCTGTTTGGCGATAAGCATCAGCTAACTGCGGGAGATTTTGAAGTTCAGCAATATCCGCAGCAGTTTTTAACTTAGATAATTCTAATCGTAGAGCAAGGGCTTCAACAGCAGTAGGATCAGCAATTACTTTATTATACGCTATTTGTGCATTAGTTAATGTCTCAGTTCCTTTCTGCAGATCTTGAGCAGATTTAACAGCACGGTTAATAGCTTCTAATCTTTTTGCTTCAGATGGTTTAAGTTCCTCCTCAAGTTGGGTTTGCTTTGCTACAAGTGGAGCTTTTTCCTTACCAATCCCTGCACGAGACGCTTGAATTTTAATTAATTCAATTTGAGCTCTCTTGAGCTTATCTAATGCCTCAAGTTCCTCGGCGTATGATACATCAACAGGTTTAATATTGAATTCTTCTTGTAGTTTGAGTAACTTTTTCTTTTCATCATATTCAACTTGGAGAACAGCAACCTTTGCTGCAGCAGTTTGCTCTGCTTTTTGCCTGTCTTCCTCATTTAATACAGTCTGCTCATTTGCACTCTCTACTCTTAAATTTGTTTCAAGCTGCCGAATTTCTCTTAGCGTTTTTGCTTTTACATTTTTTACTTCTTCAGTAGCTTTCGATTGTTCCTCAGCATCCTTATAAACACCAAGTTTAGCATCTCCCTCAACATTAATTTTGCCTTTTACATCAGTCCAATCTGTATAGTCTTGTAAATACTTTTTCTTTATTTCAAGTTGTTTGGAAGTAGTCTCCTGATCTACTCGTAAATTAAATTGATCCCGCTCTGCTTTAGTTTTAGTAAGATTCTCATCCCATGCTTCTGCTGCTTTATCAAGAGCCTTTTTCTCATCTCCTGCCTGCTTTGCAATATCTAACGCATCAGCTTCCTTTCTTTTTAATAAAGCAATATTTTCATCAAATGATTTTTTATATGCTTCCTTTTCAATTTCAGTCATTATTGTACTTGGGGCAAATTCTGCAGTTGTCGGCTTTCCAAAAACCTTGGATTTTCGTAAATCCTCCTCTATTTTTTGAACTTTCTCGACGCTTCTGGAACCACGCACATACTTGTCATAATCTGTTATTGTCTCATCGCCTTCTTTGTATGTCGCTTTCGGAGTGGTACTCCAATGACTCTTTAAAAACCCTATTCCTTCTTTATACGCCAGTAGTGCTTGATCCGCATCACCACCCGTCAGCTCTTTCAAATTTGCTTTTAGCATCTGGTAGTATCGAATCACTGCTTCAATATTCTTCCGAGGTTCCACAGCAGAAAGAGGGTCTATACCAATATCTTGCATTGCCTCAGATCGTATTTGACCCAAACCAATTGCACCAACACCGCCCTTTTTGTCAATGGTTACTTGGTTCCGAGTGCTACTTTCACTTTCGATTAACGCAGCAATTCTATACGGATCTTCTTTGTATTTCTTAGACAAATCATAGATCATACCCCGATATAGTTCTTTATCAGACAATCCCGTCTCATTACGAGCAATAGTTTGAATCGTCTCTACTTCCTTTAATTTTGCCTTCAAAGCCTCCGCATCTCTCTTCTGGTAACTCTCTTTCTTCCAAGGATCATCAATTCCAAGAATGCCTTCTGTTACAACAGTTGAAACCTTTCCACTGGTCAAACCCGCTTTAGTTTTCTCCCACCAAGTTCTCGCCGCACCCGCTGGATCGTTAATTGCATCCGCAACACCACCAGCGCCTTCTCGAACAACCTTAATAACAAGTCCCCCTGCTTTTACAAGAGTTGAAGATTCTATTGCATCTCGAAACACCGTCCAAAGGTTCATCATATTGGTTATACCTGCCTTGATAGCCTCAATACCAGCAAGAAATTCAGGATTCCAAATGATTTTTCCAGCTTCAAGATCAAGAGTTACAATTGAATCAATAATACTTTTTAATTGAGCTTTTATCCCTTCAAACATAGGTTCTAATGCTTTACCTCCAGCTTGCATCATAACGTCTTTGAAGTTAGACCACACACCTCTCCACGAATTCTGAAGGGCTTCCCCAGCAGTTCGATAAACCTGCAATTTCCCCATTAAAAAATCAAATAATTGACTGGCACTTGCAGAATTATTTCTAACATCTTCAGGAGTGATACCAAGTGCAACAGCCACACGGCTATTACGCATATTGATAGCACCAGTTAATAAAGATCTGGCTTCTTCCGCCATCATGTCCATTGAAACACCCATAGCAGACGCAGCTTGCGTTACTGATAGGGTGAATTCTTGAACCATCTTTTTATCGAAGCCTTTCTTCATTGCGATAGGCAAGGCTTCTTGGTACATTCTAATTAATTGATCAAGAGTCGCAACAGTTTGAAAATTTGCTACTTGTAATGCTTCAATAACACCTTTGGCATCTCTCTGAGCAACACCAAAAGCCTCAGCCCCCTCTAAAACTCTGCCAGTTGTAGTTTCTACATATTTTCCCCCTACTTGTAAGGAAGCTGCAATTGCAATTCCATACGTCTCCATATTGCCCATCCACTCTAAAACAGCAGATGTTGCCTCTTTTACAGAACCGAGAAACTGGTAAACAAGATATGTTGAAAAAACCTTTCCAAGTAAATCTGCAAAACTACTGAAAGCCCCCTCCGCGCCCTTTATCTCAATTGCTGCACTCTTTGCTCCTGCAGCTTGTGCTTTATAATAAGCGTTCCAATACCCAGTTTGCGCTGCAATCCGTGCTTTATCCCCATCATCCGTAATAGTAGTAACGGACATTGAAGATTTCAATGGTTTAGTTAAAAGTTCTTTTGCTTTTGCAAAGGCGGGATCTTCAGTAATAGTAGTAATGGCCATTGAAGATTTTAGGGGTTTCTTTAACTCTTCAGTAACCTTACTGATAGTAGCAGAGGCAGAAGTTAACGATTTGGTTATTGCATCACCAGCACCTGCCAAACCACTTGTAGCTTCAGTAGCTTGAGTTTTAATTCCTTTTAAATCAGCAAGTATTTTATTGATTGCAGTAGAAGCATTATTTACTGCTTCAATTGTAATTTCAATGCGTTCGTCAGATCCAGCCATTTAACCACTCTCTGCAACTTGAAAAGTTTTTGTGCAATTTGCACAATCAATATCTTTCTTTGCCACCTTGCACGCTACACAAAAAGAGTCGTGAAGATTTGCTTTTCCTGACTGAGACTCTTTACCAGCACCAAACGCATTTAACACAACTTCCCGAAATAAAATTTCTCTCCCGATAAATTCAAGATATATCTTCACTTCATCAATGTCGTAACCCCACAAAATAAACTCTCTTTTAGTAATGTCTCCTTTTGCGAGGACTACAACAATTTTATCAATCCAACTGTCAATTACTCCGGGGCTTGATTCGCTAACATCAACTTTTGAAACACCCCTGTCATTTGAGTGAAGTATGAAGCTATCGGGTTGCAGTCGAAAAAATCTTGCACCACTTGAAATCCAATATCCATATCAGCGTGAGTTTCAAATTCAATTTCTAACTCTTTGAGGTTCTTATCCTTCAACTCTGCACCTTTCTTACATAAAACGATTGCCATAACTTCAGGCAGTTTCCCACCAAAAGTTGTGAACATTGAAATCGCAGTAACCGTTGAAGGAAGTTCAAGGTCATTAAACAGACGATTCATCTGTTTAACTTGTCCTAACCTCATCTTTCGCTGGGTGTAAATCGTGCCATTCACTTCATATTCAAAAACTTCTTTTACTTCCTCTTCATTTTCAGACATTTTTGGCCCCCTTTTAAGTTTCCTCATATTTTAGTACGTTGCCAAACTATCCATTAATACGACTCTACACGCACTCACATCTGCATCATCACCATAGTAAGCCTCAAAATCCAGACTCACAAACAATCCGGTGGGGCCTTCTACAACAGGAGCAGCAGGTTTAAAAACCATCTCATCAAAATAAAAGATCATCTTTTCATTTCCAATAGTTCCTGCACCAGTTCCTTTTGCCAAAGTTACAACTAAGCTGGTCTCACTATGAGCAACAGCCTTGTTATACATAGCAACGGAATCAAACAAACACTTAACATTTCCCGTTACCTTTGCAAAACCTTCAGGCATGGAATACCGCTCACCAGTTCCATCAATAACGTAATTGCTACTATCCAAACCATTATCAATGGAAAAGTTCACTTCAGTTCCAATTCCGAGAGAAGTGCCACCTTCTAACAAAGTACACTCAAACCCATCAAACGGAGTATGTCCTCTATCTGTCGGATTTGCATCAAATGTACCACCAAAACCAGTTGCAACAGTTTCTTTCGCACCAATGATGTCAACAGAAGCTGTAATCATACCCTCAGATTTAATGGCTACTTTAAAACTGTTTACCTTACAACCATTGTACCTAAACCAAGTGGGAACAGCAAGATCAGGAAAATATTTTTCAATAGTCATTCCTGCCGGCAAATCACCAACCTTGTAAGTATGAACATAAGGGGCAGCACCTGTAGTAACAGTAGCCCCAAAAATATGCTTCAACAGCAATCCATATTGAGGGGCCAATTCAAATTCAATGTTACCTGCAACATCACGATTCCCACGAACAGGCATCTGGGGGTTTCTGCTGGAACGAATAGTATTTGAAGAAATCAAATTTCTATTCATTCGAAGACTTTCCCGAACATACGGAAAAATTCGGGAAGTTCCAGAAGCAGGACTTGTTTTAAACACCGATTCAGTATCGTAACTTAACCTAACTGTAGTTCCTCTTTGCTGAGCCATTTCTTTACCCTCCTAAATTATGGGTTTCCCCAAGGATGTCTATAACTTATTTTAAAATTAATAATCATGCCATTTAACTGCTTGTCTGTTTCAATAGTAAAAATGTCTGAACCCATTCTAACGGTATTTTGAGCAAACCCACCACGCAAAGGGTCTTCATACATTTTCTTATGAATCACACCAAGCAAAATTTCTAAATCACCTTTCGCCCAGATTTCAACATTTATTGACCAATCCCAAGACTCTTGGCCAATAGTTCCAGTTTCAATACGACTTTCAGCCCCAGATACTACAAAAGCACAAGGCATTGGAATGGTATCTAAATCTGTAATGATAACTTCCTCAGCAGTAACGGATTTCAATTGAGTAATCTCTTGCAACGCCGTCACTATATTTGAAATTATATTTTGTCTGAAAGTACTCATGAACCTCCTGCGATTGCCTTCGCAATCGCCTCCTTTATACCTGAATAAATGAATTTCCGGCGTAGTTTAACAATCCATTCTGGGTGGACCCTTGCCCTCACTTGAACACTTTTCTTCAGCCAATATACAACGCGAACTCCGCCTCCTCCTTTTCCCCCTGTTCGTATTGGAACTAATTTCCCACGTAGTCCGATCTTTCCAGCAACGAGTGCAGGTTGTCCACGAAGTTGCATATAAACTAAATGTGGGAAATCAATAGAGCGAGAATGTTTAATCCCCCCCTGTCCTAAAGACTTTTTATAAGCGGCCCCTCCTAATTGAGGTACAGTTAACCAAGGTTTTCCATGAATAGTCGTAACTGTCCCAGGTTTGTTAATATGCACTCTCGCATACGGGACACCCCCACCAACATGAATACCTGCAACAATACTATTAGCACTTTTTTTACTTGCCCAATTAGTTGTTGCACTTATAACACCTAAACTTCTCAACAGAGTTCTACTTCTAACTCTAAGCCTGTGATCCCCAGGTCCCCCCGTAAGGTAAGCCTCCTTCACGAAATCTTTCATTTCCCGAGCTTGGTAGTTCAACTCGGCTTTAACCTTTGAAATGATTCCGGGAACAAGCCGCTCTAAATAAACTGTTACTTTATTATCATCAACTACAATTTTACCCAACATTATATAAATGATACCTATCTACAATCTTTTGGACTTGTGGTAAAAATTCCCCTGTTAAAAAAGTACCAATAGAACCGTCGGGTGTGGACATTTGATTGATTCCAATATCTTTTCTACGTTTAAACAAATACGCTGATTGTAAAGTACACGCCATTTTAAGATCATTAGGAACTGCAAGACTATTACCAGTTCCAGAATAACCGCCAGTATAAAGAACCGAAATTTGATTCGGTTCGGTGTATTCAGTTGGAACTACAAATTCTATCATACCAGAATTTGTATGAACATAATAATCGACATTTACTGTTTGTGCATCACTATCAACACTAACCGTAAGGGTATGATTGCTATTATCAATAGGCGGAGCTTTTAGTAAAAATAACTTTCCACCCCCTTTAAAATATTCAATTCGTTCTTGTTTCAACAATGATCTATTCATAGCTGTTTCTAAATTTGTAGAAACATATTCTATGAGCATTTCCAACAAAGAATCATGCTCAAAATCATCTTTTTCAAGAAAAATTTTTAATTCAGCTATATCTATAAGTTTCATTAATTATACCTCACAATAACTGATAAAAATGGTTACTTTTTACTCCCCTTTTTCTTTTTGTTTTTTTGCTTTTTCGCTCCAGTTACGATTGGATCATTTTTCTTTTTTCCTGTTGCTTTCTTAGCCATTAGTATCACCACCTTTCAAAATTTTAGGACGACTCTACTTCCGAAATAACTTGCACAGAAAACGAACCCCAAACTAACCCATCTGGATAAACAGGATTGTAAACAACTAAATAAACATTTTTATAATTATCTGCGTTAATGTTAACATTCCCAAGTTTCAAATGAACTTCTCCAACAGCGTATAAAACTTTATTCCAAAGTATCAAATCTGATTCTTGATTGGTTGACGTTATAGTAACATTTGAAAAAGTGACTGTCATTTTAGTAACACCAGACAAATCAAAAGCTACGTTATCTTCCTTAAGAAGTAATTCAATAACGTTGCTATGTCCAAGATAAATGATTTCAGTAAGCATTTTAATAACCTCCTAAATAATTTGAAATTCTCGTTTTGGACTTATACTTTCAAATTCACAAACCGGAGTTAAACTTTCAAATGTCTGATTTGAAGTTAAACTTTCAAATGTCTGATTTGAAGTTAAACTTTCAACTGTCTGATTTGAAGTTAAACTTTCAACAGTTGGATTCAGAATTTTCTTTAATCGAGCCAAATAGATTAAATGATCTGTTGTATCTATCAACTCTGTTGAGACAACTCTTAGAACTGAATCAACAACCTGAATGGTTAATGATTCTTGAAGTGTAGTCAGTTCAAAAACTGATACTTGAAGCTTCTTTAAATAAATATTAATTTCATCAGAAAGTGCAATAGTTTCTGTTATATTCGCAATAACCAAGGGACTTTTAAGTGTTAGATTCTCTGAAGCCGCAACAAGATCATTTACCAACACAATTAATTGAGCAATCTGAGCAGCGAGATTTTCAGAAACAGCAACCGCATCAAAAATGCTAATTTTAAGTTGTTGAACTAATAATGATTGATTTTCAGAAACATCAATAACGTCCTGAATAGAAACATTTAGCCTTTTCTGAAAAATGTTTAAATATTCTGACAGATCTACAGTTTCAGAAGCCGAAATATTCAGTTGCTTAAGGACAGACGAGATTGTCTCGGTAAGGGCTATAGCCTCCGAAATCTGAAGATTGAGTGGTTGGAGGTAAGACTCGATACTCTCCGACACATCAATTAACTCTGCTGCATTAACAAAAACTTGTGGGAGTACCTTTGAAACAGTTGGAGACGATTCATCAACCCCAACGGACTCAATAATAGTCTGGACTCTTAACTGTTTCTGATAAATTGAAACCGCTTCATCAACTCCAATAGTTTCTATAGGAGCGACGAACTGCTGCTTTATAAAAGCAACGATTACTTCCGCTACCCCAACATTCTCCCCAACAGCCGCGTCGATACGTTGCACCATAGAGGAGGTGGCAGACTCTAATAAATCAACTCCCTCATATACCGAAATAGCCAACCTTTTCAGGTACTGAGTGATTGCTTCATCAAGAGCAATAGGATCAGAAATGGAAATTTTAAGCTGTTTGAGGAGGACTTGAACTGCTTCTTGAATATCAACAGAATCAACTATTGAAATGAACCCCTGCTTTTGATAAGCAGAAAGAGACTCATCAACACCAACCGTTTCCAAAGTGGTTAATTTCAGGTTTCTAATTAAAGATGTAATATTTTCAACTGTGTCTATACTATCCGTGATCGAAACGAACAGTTGCTTAACACCTGCTGAAATCGACTCTCCAACATCCGCCAGCTCGTAAGCATTAGCGTAGAGTTGAAGAGCGTTAGAAACCTGGATATTCTGATATTCAGAAACTCCAACATCCTCCAACACAGTCGGTTTTAACTGTTTGATAAGGAGAGTTAAAACTTCCTCAATTCCAGCCGTGTCAAAAACTTCTGGTTTTAACTGTTTAATGAGAAGGGTTAAATTCTCAGTTACACCCTGCAAATCAAAAACTTCGGGTTTTAATTGTTTAATGAGAATAGTTAAATTCTCGGAAACTGCTACAGAATCGAGGATCTCCGCCTTCAACTGTTTTACCAGAAGTGTGATCGTTTCAAGAACGTCTACAGAATCAATAGAAGTGGCGGGCTTTAACTGCTGAATCAGAAGCGTAATTGATTCGGCCAGATCGACCGTCTCAACTTCTGAAACAAATAATTGTCTCAGAGATAGAACCAGATTTTCAGTTACATCAATACTATCAACTTTAGAAACGGTAAGATCGACGACAGCCTCAGCCGTAATCGTAATAGTCGGTGCTGCTACAATCGGAGCAGCGCCAATAACAGCAACAGCCGGAACGGTGACTGTGATCGTTTCATTTGCCGTTATATCATAGGCAGCTTCAGCAGGCAGCGTAATCGTAACGATGGTATCTGAAGTACGAACAACCGCCGTTACTGGAATCTTGGCCTTGACTTCCGCATCCCATCCAGTCCCTTCTGATTGCGCCGAATCCAATCCATTGATAATATTTTGACGAATCGCATCAAAATGAATAACTGGAAGTGCTGTTAAATTCTCAGCAGTATCAATGGAATCTGCTATTGAGATAGCAAGAGTACGACTAACACTCAAATTCTCAGCAGTATCAATGGAATCAACTTCAGAAATAAAAAGTTGTTTGGTAACTACGGTTAAATTCTCAGCAGTATCAATGGAATCAACTTCAGAAATAAAAAGTTGTTTGGTATTTAATTGAATGTTTTCATCTACATTTACGGAGTCAACAGGGGTAGTTACAGCTACCGTATCGGTCCAGGTTAGAACGACCACCCCCCGATAACCGGCCCCTCCGAGGTGGTTCGTGTTATCAATAGCCAACCCACCGGAACCCCCAGCCCCAACACCGGGACCGGTAATCCCGTCATTTTCACTCGTGGTTCTACCCGCTGCACCCAGGCTACAGTAATCCGTGCCGTTTAAAAAGTTGCCGCCGCCATGCGCTCCTGCGGTTGCTCCACTGGCGGCCCCGCCATCGGCAGACGGTCCGGCAGCCCCTCCGCCGCCACCACTTATTGCGGTGGAATAAACTCCAGCCGCCCCCACCCCACCAGCTTTGGTAACACCCCCTACTGGCGTTCCATTGGCAGTTGTGCCGCCCGCCCCAGAATGGTTATTAGTGACAGCGCCACCACCTCCGCCCCCACCAGGAGCTCTCAACACTACCGTAGAAACTTGGGTGATGGAAGATGCAGCGCCTGCTCCTCCATTTGCCCCGCTCCCTGCCGTTCCCGCGATACCCACAACGATATTAAGAGTGGTTTCCGCGCCTTTAGTGATGACTACCTTAGCGTACCCACCACCCATTCCACCGCCGCCGGCAGCAGGGTATCCGTTCTCTCCCCCACCACCTCCACCGCCGCCGATAGCCTCGGCAGTAATGACGCCTACTCCCCCGGTATCTGTCCAAGGCCAAGTAGCATTAGTAGCGGTTAATACGGCAGAACCCATTACTCAAAATCTCCTAATTTGCTATCCAAGTGTCCCCAGTTAACGTGATGATTAGTGTCTTGCCTCCGGTTACAATATCAGCTTCAGTAATTGAATTTATGATAGTGCCGGTAATTGCTGCTGCTGCTGCTCCTGATTGATAGTCATCAGCCCCAATATCCCACGATCCAGATCTTGTTTCACCATCAATATCATCGGAAAATAAACCTGATCCTGGATCACTTACTCCATAACCTTTAGCACCCGTATCAGAATTTCCAAGATGGAAATTAAAAAACGGGGTTCCGATAGCTTGGAAAACACCTGCCACAATCGACCAGTAGTCTTTCAGGTTGCTGGTATTAGTAAAATTGGCACGGACATTGCTTTGAATAGAAGTAGCAATATAATCTTCACTGGCATCATAATGTCCAGCACTTGAACTCCGTAAAGTATAACCTAAATAACCCGTACCAGCCGAATAAATGGGACCTGGCGACGATTCATCAGCTCCACAGACAAATATCAAAGAATCAGCAACAACGGTTGAAAATTGGCCTGTTAGTGGAGTAGTAGAACCCCCATTCGTCCCAGCCGCATTTGCATAAATAAAAGAGTAAGGACCAGCAGTACTCAATCCACTATATTCATGAATATTTATTCCGTAATCTGTTCCTGTTCCAGAAACCGTAACGGTGTTTGGGCCTGCTGCAATGTTTTTAGCGAAAAATATCTGCGCTCCTCCATAGGGAGAATTCCAACAAAATTGTGGCGGGAGCTTATAATAAATATTCCCCTTTGAATCAGATACTTCCTGTGCAGGAAAATTACTCGAAAAACCGACCCCAACAATAATCGTATTCCCAGCAGTATTATTACTATCAAATGAACAGGAGGTACTATAATTAGCTTTTGATTGAACATGGGTTATAGAACCAGCCGAGCCTGGATCATCAGCAAAAGTAAAGGTTTGACTAAATCGGTTGCCGGTTCCCCCAGAAGATAATCCTTTTGAATTATCATTAGTAGTAGCATTGTAAGAGTCCGTAATGGTCCCCGTTACATCAGATACACAATTATAAAAAAGATTGTTCTTTACTGAGATTGTCCCCGTATAAGTTACAGAAGCCGCAATTCCTATATAAGCTCTAACAAAAGTATTATTATAAATTTCAATTCCAGCTTCAGCAGCGGCTCCAGTAAGTCTAATTGCTTGGCTAAATCCACCAATAAATATATTATTAAAAATCTTTGCCGGCCCCATAAAGTAGGTGCCAAATACAAGACCCTCCACTCCCCCAAACCCATCTATATCTCGTCTAAATATACACTTGCTTATGATGGCATAAGACCAGTTATTAAAAAGTAAATCACCAGTAGAAGAAGTGTTACTTGCAGAGACCAAATAAGATTGAATTCCAGTTATTCGAGTATATTG
>Ga0315290_10001309_pt1 | contig 17099 bp, 15 predicted proteins | sample YL17G12_0_MG_FD_203627 | JGI IMG/M metagenome (GOLD analysis project Ga0315290, IMG submission 203627) | Sediment microbial communities from Yellowstone Lake, YNP, Wyoming, USA - YL17G12_0 | ecosystem: Environmental > Aquatic > Freshwater > Lake > Sediment | place: USA: Wyoming | collected... | reverse complement strand
GCAAGATGGGGCGCGCGATCGAAGCTTCGGCTTTGGCCCATGGACACACCGTGGGGCCGATCGTGGACCGCGCCGGGAGCGATCGGCGGATTGTCCGCACGATCGGCGATGCGTCGTGGCGCGGCGTGACGGTGGCCTTCGAGTTCACCGCGCCCGGCGCGGCGAAGGACCATGTCGTGGAACTCTTGCGGCGTGGCATCGCGGTCGTTTGCGGGACGACGGGTTGGGACGCCGCAGACGCCACCCTGCGTCGTGCCGCGCGTTCCGCAACCGCCGGGGCGGTGATCGCGCCGAACTTCTCGGTCGGGATGGGCCTGTTTTACGCCACCGTCGCCGACGCCGCGCGGCGCTACCTGGCGGTTCCAGGCTACGACCCGTGGATCGCCGAGTGGCACCACCGCGCGAAGGCGGACGCGCCGAGCGGGACCGCAAGGCGCCTCGCAGCACTCGTGGCCGGCGCCGGGCCGGGTACCGCGGCCGTGCGGGAAGGCCTCCCGGCCGCGGCGATCGCTCCCGGGGATGTTCACGTCGCGGCGGTGCGGGCGGGGAGCCAGCCGGGGCGCCACCTCGTCGGGTTCGACGGGCCCCACGACGCCGTGACTTTAGAGCACGTCGCGCGCGGCCGCGAGGGGTTCGCCGATGGCGCCGTGCTGGCCGCGGAATGGCTGCGCGGCCGGCGCGGCCTCCACGGGTTCGACAAGGTGCTGGACGATCTGGTGCGCGGCCCACGGCAACGAGGAGGGCGTCGATGACCCGAAGCGAGCGTCTCCCGGTTTTTCGCGGAGCGATGACGGCGATCGTGACCCCGTTTCGCCACGACGGCGCCGTTGATCTTCCCGCCTTCGAGAGACTCGTCGATTGGCAGATCGCCTGCGGCATCCACGGCCTCGTGCCGTGCGGAACGACCGGCGAGGGCGCGACGTTGCGTCCCGAAGAGCACGCCCTGGTCATCGAGACCACCGTGCGCATCGCTTCGGGGCGCGTGCCCGTTCTCGCAGGATGCGGCACCAACGACACCCGAACCACGATCGCCGGCGCCCTTCGGGCGGCCAAGGCCGGAGCCGACGGCCTTCTCGTCGTGACGCCTTATTACAACAAGCCGAATCGCTCGGGCATGCTGGCGCATTTCGCGGCGATCGCCCGAGCTGTCGATCTTCCGATCGTGGCGTACAACGTGCCTGGCCGGACGGGTCAGAACCTGGGCGTCGAGCAGACTCTGGCGCTTTCTGAAATCCCGGGCATCGTCGGCGTCAAGGAGGCCGCGGGAAATCTCGAGCAGCTCGCGGCCATCGTCGCGGGGCGGCCCGAGGGGTTCGCCGTGCTCACGGGCGACGATGCGCTCGCTCTGCCTGCGGTGGCCCTCGGCGCGGAGGGCGTTATTTCTGTGGTGTCGAACGAGGCTCCGCGGCTCATGTCCGAGATGATGCAGGCGGCTCTTGGCGGCGATTTCGCAAGCGGGCGGGCGATCCACTACCGCCTCCGGCCGCTCATGAACGCCAACTTCGTCGAGTCAAACCCCGTCCCGGCCAAGGTGGCCTTAGCACTCATGGGACGTTGCGGTGAGACGGTGCGTCCGCCGCTCGGGCCCGCCGACTCCGCCACCCGCCGCCTGATCGACGAGGCGTTGCGCCACGCGGGTCTCTTCGAGGAAGCCGCGTGACGCTCGACGGGCTCCGCGAACGGATCGACCGGCTGGCGGGGTTGGCCGACGCGGATCGTGACGAGGCCCGCGCGGCGGTCAACCTGCTTCTTTCTGCGCTCGAGAGCGGAGCGGTTCGTGCTGCGGAGCCGACGCCCAAGGGCTGGATCGTCAACACCTGGGTGAAGCGGGGTCTGCTGTTGGCCTTCCGCTGCGGCGTCAACGAGAGCCTCGCCGTGCCGCCGTTCCACTTTCGCGATCGCGACATCCTTCCCACGCAAGACCCAGCAGCCGGCGGCAGGAACGTCCGCGTGGTCCCGGGTGGATCCACGGTGCGGCGCGGCGCGTTTCTCGCCGACGGGGTCGTCGTCATGCCGCCGGCGTTCGTCAACGTGGGGGCCCACGTCGGCGCGGGAACGATGATCGATTCCCACGCGCTGGTCGGCTCGTGCGCGCAGATCGGCGCGAAGGTCCACCTCTCGGCCGCCGTCCAGGTGGGGGGTGTGCTCGAGCCGCCGGGGGCGATGCCCGTGATCGTCGAGGACGACGCCTTCGTGGGCGGCGGGTGCGGCCTGTACGAGGGCACGCGCGTCGGCCGCGGCGCCGTATTGGCCCCCGGTGTCGTCCTGACGCGGGCGGTCGCCCTTTATGACGTGGCGCAAGAGCGCACGATCGTCGCGGACGTCCATGGGGTTCTCGTGGTCCCCGACCGCGCCGTCGTCGTTCCCGGCAGCCGTCCGGCGGGCGGCGACTGGGCGCGCGGGCGCGGCTTGAGCCTTTATGCCCCGGTCATCGTCAAGTACCGCGATGAGCAAACCGACGCCGCCGCGGCGCTCGAGGAGGGGTTGCGATGAGTTTTCGCGTCGCGCGCCGGATGGATGGCATCGAGCGCACGCTGATCCGGAGGATCTTCGACGGCGCGCCTCCGGGCTCGATCAACCTCGGGCTGGGGCAGCCCGACCTGGCAACGCCGCCACGGATCAGCCTCGCCGGAATAGAGGGCATCGTCACCGGCAAGACCGGGTACACGTCGACGGCGGGGGATCCGGCCGTTCGCGCTGCCATCGCCGCGCGCTATCCGGGCGTCGCGACCGGGGCCGAAAGCGTCGTCGTCACGATCGGTTCTCAGGAGGCGGTGTTCGCCTCCACGATGACCCTCGTCGACGCCGGCGACGAAGTGCTGGTCCCGGACCCGGGTTATCCGGCCTACCCAGTGGTCGCGCGACTCCTCGGCGCGACGCCGGTTCCCTATCCTCTGAGGCCGGAGAGGGGCTTCAGGATCGATCCCGCGGACGTCGTGTCGCGGCTGACACCCCGCACCCGACTGGTGATTTTGTGCTCGCCGTCGAACCCGACGGGGGCCATGGACCTCGAGACCGATCTCGAGGCGTTGGCCCGCGAGCTCGAAAGCCGCAGCATCCCGTGGCTGTCGGACGAGATCTACGCTGGGTTCGCCTACGAGCGCAAGGCGCCGTCGATCTCCCGGTTCATGCCGGCCGGTGGCCTCGTCGTTTCGGGGCTGTCGAAAGACCTCAGCATGACGGGATGGAGGGTCGGTTGGGTGGTGGGGCCGGAGGCGATCGTCGGCAGGATCACGGCGGCCCATCAGTATCTGGTGACCTGCGCGTCCAGCGTGTCGCAGGCTGCGGCGCTCGTCGCGTTGGGCGAGGCCGCAAAAGCCGATCGCGCCGCCTATCTGGCGATCTTCCGCCGCCGGCGCGCGCTGATGGCCGAGGAGCTGAGTCGAATCCCGAAGCTTCCGGTCACGATGCCCGACGGGGCGTTCTATTTTTTCCTCGACGTTCGCGGCTTTGGAAGCTCTCTTGCAATCGCCGAGCGTCTGCTCCGGGAGAGGCGCGTGATCGTGATCCCGGGAGAGGCCTTCGGTCCCGGCGGGGCGGGGTTCCTCCGTGTGTCGTACGCGGCCAGCGACGACGACATCCGGACGGGGGTTCGCGCGCTCGGCGAGGAGCTCTTCGACCGCTCCTGAGGGGGCGTCGCCCTACGACTCAGAAATCCTTGGGGCTGTCCGCCGCCGCGCTGGCGTCTCTGGCGGCGATCGCTTTCTCGATGGACGTGGCGCTGATCTTGAGCGCCTGCGTCAACTCGGGGTCGTCGTCTCCGTGCTTTTCGATGTAATCGTAGAGCGCTCCGAGATCGTACTCGGTCGCTGCGGGAAGAAGCGCGCGCACGGCGAGCAGGCGCGCATCGCGGCTTGGCGCCTTCAAGGCGTTCTTGAGAGGTGCTAACGCGGCCCCCCCGATCTGGGCGAGGGAGGACGCCGCGACGGGACGGAGGACGGGAGGGCCTTCCATCATGATGGTTTCCAGATAGAAACGGGCCTGCTGGTAACGCATGACGCCGAGCGCTTCCACCACTTGGCGGGCGAGTGACGGGTCGGCGATCGCGCTGTCGATCATCGGAGCCACCGCCAGGGCGTTGCGATCGGAGGCCAACGTTTGGATGGCAAGAACCTTCGCGCCGTGGTTGCCGACCCAAAGGGCATCGATGATGATCGGCAGATACTCCCGCAGCATCTCCACGCGGGACTCGCGCTGCGCCTCCAAGGTCGTCACCACGACCTCTTCGGTGTAGGAGATCTTGACCGTGTTGACGGCGCTGCGAAGGGCGCTGGTCGCGTGACTCCCGAAATGCGCCAGTTCGCGTCGCGCCCGGGCGGCGACGACCTCGTCGCGCTTGCCGGCGGGCCAGGCGAGGTGGGCGAGGTTGCGGGCCTGACCGGGAATGTCGCCGCCGGTCGCCAGGGCCCGAACGATCGCCTCGCGCGCGGGATCGGGGGGGATCGCGGGCGTCGACGCGATCCCGACGACCGAAAAGAAAAGGACTACAAAGGCAGGGGCTCTCACGGCAACCTCCGGGAATCGAAACGCGAGTCACCAAGAAACGCCCGTGAGTATACGGTCAGGCGGTCCATCCGCGCTTCACCCAGCCGATCGCTCCGCTCCCCGCGGCGTCCGGCGCTTCGCCGTCTTCGCCTAAGAGCGCGTGAAGGACCTTGTCGGCGAGGCTCAGGAACGCCGCCGAAAGCGTCGACGCCGGATCGAGGCTGACGACCGGTCTCCCGGCATCCCCGCCCTCACGAATCGCCGCGTCCAAGGGAATCTCGCCGAGGAACGGCGCTTCGAGGCGGGCTGCTTCGCGCCGGCCTCCGCCATGCCCGAAGACGTCGGTTCGGCTGCCGCACTGAGGGCAGTGAAAGAAGCTCATGTTCTCTACGATGCCGAGGATCGGGACGCCGACCTTCCGGAACATCGTGACGCCCTTGATCGCATCGGCAAGGGCGACGTCTTGTGGGGTGGTGACGATCACCGCGCCCGAGAGGCGGACCTTCTGGGAGAGCGTCAGCTGGGCGTCGCCCGTGCCCGGCGGCATGTCGACGACCAGGATGTCGAGGTCGCCCCAGGCGACGTCGCGCAACAGCTGCTCGATCGCTTTCATCACCATGGGGCCACGCCAGATGACGGCGGCGTCCTTGTCGACGAGGAAGCCGAGGGACATGAAGCGCACGCCGAAGCGGTCGAACGGCACGATCGAGCGCCCGGTCGCGTCGATCGTCGGGCGCTCATCGACGCCCATCATCAGCGGGATCGAGGGCCCGTAGATATCCGCGTCGAGGAGTCCCACGCGAGCGCCCCGCTGAGCGAGGCCGACCGCAAGGTTGACTGCGACCGTGGACTTGCCGACGCCACCCTTTCCCGAAGCGACCGCGATCGTGTGCCTGACCCCCTCGAGGAGCTCGGCATCGAGCGCGCCGGGGGCCGGGGCAGGACGCGCTCCCTGAGCCGCTGCCGGGGAAGCGATGCGGATTGTTACGGAGGTCACTCCTTTGAGGGTCGCAAGCACGGTGCGCGCCTCACGCTCGATCGTCCCGGCGACGGCGGGATTGCCCGGTCCGAGTTCGATGCGAAAGGCGACGGCGCCGTCCTTGACGGAGAGATCCTTCACGACGCCGAAAGTCACGATGTCCCGGGTGAATCCGGGATAACTCACCCCCGAAAGGGCGCGAAGGACGGCTGCTTCAGTGACCGGCATGGGGAGATCCGTGGATCGCGCCTAGTACCGCCAGGACAGTCCGAGAACGTAGCCCTCGTAGCCGGCCGACAACGACGTCCGAAATGACCTCGGAACGTCGGCGAAGCCGGGCTGGGGCACGACGTACTCGCCCACGTTCGCGTAATAAACGTCGCGCAGCGTGGCGAAGACCTTGAGGCCGCGGTACACCTTCACTTCCAGGCCGAGGTAGAGGTCGAGGGTTTCCGCAAACTGGGAGGTCGCTGACTGGCTCAATCCGACGTCGACGTTCTCTTGACCGACAAGCGCGATGTCCTCTTGCGTTCCGTTGGAGAGAATAGCGCGCAACTGAGCCGTGGTCAGGGGCACCTTCACGGTTGCCCCGCCGATGTCCTGGTACTGGAAGTAGTAGGAACTCTGGGAGGAGTACTCGCTGCTCTTCGATCCCCGGATCAGGCCGATCGCAAGACCCGTGATCACCGAGACCCTCGGGTGGACGGGGAACTCGAGATCGAAGGTCACCCCTAGTCCGTGTCCGGAAAAATTGGACGTTTGGCTCATGGTATCCCAAAAAGGCTTGAGGCGATTGGCCTCAGTGACGCCGTCGGGAACGGTCGGCGGGATGAGGGGGGGCAGATTGGGGACGAGCGCCATGTAGGAAATAGCGAGGCTTCGAGAGTGACTCACCTGCCGATATCCAACGCCCCAGGTTCCCTTGGCTCGCGGGTTCTCGAAAGCCGTCTGTGAGAAATAGAGACGAAATTCGCGAGTCTTACGTTCGATGCTGGCGCTCAGCCCGTCCGCGAATCCGTCGTTGAAGGCGCCAAGCGCCAACGGGTAGGCGCGCGTCTCACCGAACATGAATTGGCCCGGTGTCAGGTAGCTGACGGAATCGCTATGGTGCATCGAGTCGTACGTGATGCCGATCGAGCCGAGGTCTTTCGGAAGGTGGTAGATCGCCCCAGCCGTCTCCCTGGTGCGCACGGTGCTTCCCTCCATCAGAGGGGAGGCAATGCCCTTCTGATACGTCGTGGCGAGCTCTTCGGCGGCCCCGACCAGTGCGGGTTGCCAGGCGGCGAGGGAGATCGTAAATCCCCCCCAGCGATGGAGCGGCGGATCTCCGAAATTGGTCTTCTTGGGAGCCGGCGGGGTTGTAGCGGGCTCGGTGTCCGCGGCCGGCGGAGGCTCCTTCGGGGTGGCGTCGTCTTGCGCCACGACCGGCAGCGCCAGCGCCATTCCGCAGAGAAGGGCTGCCGACCATTTCGTGACTCTCATGCTCGCCTTTCTGAAGAGGCCCGCCACGTCCGCGCGCCGCTCAACTGCCGTGTGTCTGGCCTACCGCACCGTGTAGGAGAAGCTGAGACCGGGGCTGTTGTCGGGCACAAGTTTCAGTTCTTTCTGATTGACGACCGGAACGCCCGAGACCGAGAGAGAGCTTTCGAGCGTGATGTCGTCAAGCGGGGGTTGGAATTGCGGAGCCGAAGGGTCGTCGACGCCTTGCTTGCGCGCGCGGACGAGCACGGTGTCTCCTGCGTTCAAGGTGAAGTCGAACGTCTGCGCCGTGTTGAGGAGGATGTTCGGGGGGTTCGGAACGCTGGGATCGACGTTGATGGTCGCCAAGTAGATGGGGCTCCCCGTGGACACCGCATGGCCGTTCGAATAGGTGGTGCCGTCCACAACCTTATCCGGGACGGCCGGCATATTAGGGTCGTAGTCGGTCAAGCTGACGAAGTGTTCGACATCGTCCCCTGCCTGAACGGAGGAGCCCACTTCTCCCGACAGGGAAGTCACCACCACTTCTTCGGTGGTCCCCGCCCGGATGACGGTGATCTCGAGGGAGTAACGCCACGGAACCGACCGGGTCTCCTTTTTCTGGAGTCCACTACCATTGTCTTCGAGTTGCGGGAAACAGCCGGGGGGGGCCGGATCTTCATAGCAGTCCCAAAGGCCCACGAAGGCTGTGGTTTTGAAGCTAAGCGATGCCGGGCGTGTTTCGATCCGATCGGGCTGCGTGCTCGAGCATCCCGCGACGGCGAAGGCGGAGAGGAACACGACAACGGCCTGCGCTCGCCAATCGTTCTTCATGTTGTGGGTGCCTCCCCTGAGAATTCCGAAAAATGAAACCGAAAGTTACAGAACCTCAGGAACGGAGTCAAGTCGGGTCGGAGCGGTGCCCTGCGGCGGTGCGGAGAATGGCCCGCAGGGGAGGGGGGCGGACGTGCGTAGGAAGTGGCTCCCGGACCTGTTACACTCCGGTTCCTTTCTCGGGGGCCTCATGTCCAGAGCCGAAAGCGCGGAGTATGTTGCGGACGCCTCGCGCCGCGTCGAGAGGGTTTACGGCGTCCTGGCCCGCGTGTACGACGGATTTTTCGATTGGGCGCTCGGCCCCGGAAGGCGCTACGCGGTCTCGGAGTTGATGCCTCGGGCGGGCGAGCGAGTCCTCGAGGTCGGCGTCGGCACCGGGTTGTCGCTTCCGCTCTACCCGGTCGGCTGCGACGTCGTCGGCATCGACATCAGCGAGCCCATGCTCGATTTGGCCCGCACGCGGCTCGAAGGCTTAGAGCACGCGAGCGTCCTGCTCGAGCGCATGGACGCGCGCAAGATCGCTTACGGCGACGGCCATTTCGACAAGGTGTTGGCGCCCTACGTGATCTCTGTGGTGCCTGATCCCGGCAAAGTCATGGCGGAGATCGTGCGCGTTTGCCGGCCCGGCGGAACGGTGATCGTGGTGAACCACTTTCAGAGCGCGTTCGCCCCGTTGGCCGCGTTGGAGCATCTCATCACGCCCCTGTCGACCTGGGTCGGTTTCCGCATGGATCTCCCCGTCGTCGCCGTGACCTGCACTCCCGGCCTGCGGCTCGTCCGCACCAAGCGTGTGAACCTCTTCGGACTCTGGCATCTCTTGGAGTTCCGGCGCATCTGACGGCCTGGCGGCGATTGCGCCCCTGACGATTCAGTGCTCGGGGTCGAGGTGTGGAACGCGCTCGTGCCAGGGGCTTCCCGGCGCCTTTTCCTTGAGCTCTTGCTCTGCGGTCAGCCGGTCCACGCGGCGCATCTGCTCCATCACGTCCGAGAATTGACGATCGATTTCCTCGTTCGTGGCGCGATTGCGGGTCAGCATTTCGAGTCCGCGGACCTTCCCGCGCAAGGCCGCGGCTTCGACCCGTCGCCCCTCGAGCTCGAGCTCGGCCTCGCGGAGCCGCTTCCTCAGCTCGCCGGCCTCGCGTGCCAGCCGGTCTTTGACGCGTGTGTTTTCGGCCTGGGCGTCCTCGATCTGGCGGCGGCGGGTTTCGAGCTCGGCCTGCATGTCGAGCACGCGCAGTCCCCCCGCCCGGACCATGCCGTACTGCACGAGAAGTTGTTCGTGCTTGAGCTGGAGGTCCTGGAAGAGGGAGATCGGAACGCTCTCCCTGAGGACTCGATCCAAGGGGGCCGTTGCGAGGGACAGAGCGGAAGGGGAGCGCGCGACGAGGCTCGAGGCGGTCGGAACGGGATCGGGGCCCGGCGCGTCGAGGCCCGCCGCGGCCAGTTGCTCGGCCGTGACGAAGTACTCGGGCCCGAACCGGCCCGGGAGCTTGTCGGCGACGAGGTTCCCGCTCCGAATATAGCGGCGCAGCGTCGTGACCGATCGCGCCGTCCGCCGGGCGGCCTCTCGCAGGTTGATTCGTTCCATGCGCCCTCTCCCACGCGTTTCTATCACAGCGAAAGGCCCCGCCTCAAGGCCGAAGCGTCGAGGTTGATGATCGCGACACCGCCGATGTACCTTGCCGAGTTCGTTCGAGGCGGGGAGAAACACACGATGACGAAGGGGGAAACGGCCTCGCGCCACTGGGCCGACGACGCGGCGGAAACGGCGATCGCGTCCGGGCGCCCCGTGGTGGTCTCGAGCGGGATCTCGCCTTCGGGAGAGATCCACATCGGCAACATGCGAGAAGTGCTCACGGCGGACGCCGTCTTCCGCGCCGTCAAGGACCGCGGGGTCCCCGTCCATTTCAACTACGTGTGCGACAACCTCGATCCCCTGCGGCACGTTTACCCCTTCCTGGACGCGGCGGCTTACGAGCCGCTCATCGGGAAGCCCCTCTCCGCGATCCCGTGCCCCTCAGGCTGCCATCCTTCGTACGCCGAGCACTTTCTTGCGCCCTTTCTCGCTTCACTCTTGGCTTTGCGCGTCGAGGTCGAACTCGAGCGCGCCGACGCGATGTACGCCTCGGGTCGGATGAACCGAACCATCGGTTTGGCCCTCTCCGGCCGCGACCGCATCGCCGCCATCCTCAACGAGCTCACCGGCAAGACGATCGACGACGCGTGGTCGCCGTTCAACCCGCTGTGCCCCTCGTGCGGACGCATCACAAAGACGTCGGTGACGGGGTTTTCCGTCAAGGACGAGACGATCTCTTACGCGTGCGCGTGCGGCGCGTCGGGGGATCTGCCGATGGCGGGAGGAGGCAAGCTGACGTGGCGGGTCGACTGGCCGGCCCGCTGGGCCATGCTCGGCGTCACCGTCGAACCGTTCGGTAAGGACCACGCGACGCGCGGGGGGTCGTACGACACCGGCGCGCGCATCGCACGCGAGGTGTTCGACTACGAGCCGCCGCTACCGGTCCCCTACGAGTGGATCAGCCTCAAGGGACGGGGCGACATGTCCAGCAGCAAGGGGAACGTCCTTTCGATCGGACAGGTGCTGGACCTCGCCCCTCCCGAGGCTTTGCGCTACCTCGTGATGCGTGAGAGGCCCCAAAGCACGATCGCCTTCGATCCCGGGCTCCCCCTCTTGCAACTCGTCGACGAGGTCGACGACGCCACAGCAAGCGGGGTGGACTCGCGCGCGCTCGAGCTCTCGCGCGCCGCGGGGTTCCGTCCCGTCGGCGTTCCGTTCAAGCATCTGGTCGTCGCCGCCCAGGTCGCGGGGTTTGACGTCTCGCGCACGATGGACGTCCTGGCGCGCACCGGATACCACGGTCTCGACCCGGCCGCCGTCGGTTCGCGCTTGGGCTGCGCGAGACGCTGGCTCGATCGCCACGCCCCCGACGAGATTCGCTTCGAGGTCAAACAGACGCTCCCGCCCGAGGTCTTAGCGCTCACGCCCGACCAGAAGTCGTTTCTGGGGCGTCTCGCCTCGCGCCTCGACGACGACATGGACGGAGAGGCGATTCACTTGCTCGTCTACGAGCTCGCCAAGGAGTTCCCGGGCACCAAGCCCGCGCAGCTGTTCCAGGCGCTTTACATCGCCCTTTTGGCCAAGCCCCGCGGGCCGCGCGCTGGCACGTTCATCAGGGCGCTTGGACCGCGCCTCTGCGCGGACCGGTTCCGGGAGGCGTCAGCGGCCTGACCGTCAGCCGTCGCTCGGTTCCTCGCCCGTCCGGTCGTGAACCCGCGAGAGGAGAACGAGACCGAGCACGAAAAACGGCACGGTCCAGGCGAAGGCGAGCCTCTGGTTCCCCGAGAGGGTCGCCACGAGGCCGAAAACGAGCAGCGAGACCGCCGCGCCGACCTGGCCTGCGAGGACGTAGAAGCCGAAAAACTCGGACTCGCGCGAGGCAGGGGCCAACTTGGACATCAGCGAGCGCGAGATCGACTGCGTGCTCCCCATGCCGATGGCCACTCCGCAGGCCATGATCCAAAAGGCCAGCTTCGACGTGGCGATGGAGCCCATCCCCACGACGACGATCCACAGGAGGATCGTCATCAGGAGGGCGCGCTTGGTCCCCAGCCGCGAGGCCAGCCGCCCCGCCAGCAGCGTTCCCGGGACCGCAACCGCGTTGGTGACGATGAACAGCAGGCCGAGCTGCATGCCCTCGAAATGGAACGTCGTGCTCGCGTAAATCCCCGCGAATTTGATCACGGTGTTGATGCCGGCGAAATAGCAGACGTACGCCATGACGAACAATCCGGCGTCCCGGTAATTGCGAAGGTGCGTGATCGTCTCCCTAACGCGCCGGAAACCCACCGTGGCGTAGTCGGTCACGCTTCCGAGGCGACCCTGGGCGGGGGTTTCGCGCAGGAACAGGAACGTCGGGATGGAAAAGATCGCGAAGAACGCGGCGACCGCCAGGAACGCGTGCTGCCGCGAGGCGATGCCCCCCGGGAGAAGCGCCCCCGCGGCGTCTTCGAGCTTCGGAGCGAGAAAGGGCAGGCAAGCGACGAGCGAGACGAGGCCGCCGACGAACCCCCAGCCCCACGCCAGCGCCGAAACGCGGTCGGCGGTTCCGGGCGTGCTGACTTCCGGAAGGAAGGCGTTGTAAAAGACGTACCCGCCTTCGAAACCGACCGAGGCGATCACGTAGAGCAAGAGAGCCCAGCCCAGGCGGCCCGGACCGACGAACGCCAGGCCTGCTGTGGCGACGACCGTCTGCACGGTGGTTGCAAGGAGCCAGGCCTTCTTGCGCCCGGAAAAATCCGCGAGCGCCCCCAGAATCGGCGAGGTCGCGATCAACGTCAGGTTGACCAGGATCCCCGCGACGCTCCACCACCAGTCGGCGTGAGCGCGGTCGTTCGCCATGACGACGTGGCTGAAGAAGATCGGGAAGACCGCCGTGTTGACGATCGTCGTATACGACGAGTTCGCGAAATCGTACATGCACCATGAGGCAACAGCAGATCGGGACGGCGAGGCCGGCCGTTCCAAGGCTCCGCTCAACGGTCTCCCCAATGGAGTTTGCGCTGGAGGACCTCGAAGAACCCGCGGTGCGCGACGCGCACCAGACGCACCGAGCGGGGATGACGATCGACGACGATGGTGTCCAGTTGCTTCATCGGGAAGCCGACCTGGCCGTCGAGGGTGAGGTAGGCCTCTTCCGTGAGGCTGCGCAGCGTTACCTCGATGCGGACGCCGCCCGGAACGACGAGCGGACGGTAACTCATCGCGTGCGGGCAGATCGGCGCGATCACGAAGGCGCTCATGCGCGGGTCCAGGATCGGCCCCCCGGCGGAAAGGTTGTACGCGGTGGAACCGGTCGGCGTCGCAATGATGAGCCCGTCGCTCGTGTAGGTCGCGACCAGCTCGGCGTCGATGCGAAGCTCGATGACGAGCATGCGGGCGAGCGCGGTCTTCGTGACGACGGCGTCGTTCAACAACGCGAACTCACCGAGGAGCTTCCGTCCGCGACGGAAGCGCACCCGCAAAGCCTCGCGCTCCTCGATCTCGTAGTCCCCGCGTAGGAGTCGATCGAGCGCGGTGTAGAGCTCTTCGGGCTGCAACTCGGTCATGAAGCCCAGGCCTCCGAAGTTGACGCCCAGGATCGGGATCCCCAAAGGCCCGGCGAGGCGCGCCGCCGACAAGAGCGTGCCGTCGCCGCCGGCGACGATGACGAGATCGGTGCCCGCGGGGAGGGTGTCCGCACGGATGCCGTCCCTGAGGCCGAGCGCCTTTGCGGTGAGCTCGTCGAATCGCACCGCCACGTCGCGTGCGCGCAGCCAGGATCCCAGCTCGAAGGCGATGCGCTGCCCCTCGTGCGTGCCGGGCTTGGCGAGAACGGCGACGCGGCGAAACCGCCGTCCTCGGCGTCTTGTCGTTTGGCTCTTACCAGACGGGGGCATGGACGGCCTCGCGACGCTCGATTTCGAGCGCTGGCCTAGCGGAGGGCTCCGCGGCCGGACGAAGGTGGAGGAAGAACTCGACATTACCTGAGGCGCCGGGAAGCACGGACCGCGCGATGCCCGCGGGCCCGAGGCGGCGCAAGAGGGCGAAGGCGACGAGGTCCGCCAAGACCTGATCCCACAGCGCGGGATCGCGGACGATTCCGCCTTTCCCGACGCGGCCTCGGCCGACTTCGAACTGAGGCTTGACGAGCGCCACGATGTCGGCCCCCGGGGCGAGGCAGGCAGAGGTCGGTTCGAGCACCTGCCGCAAAGAGATGAAGGATACATCGATCGTCGCCAAGGACGGCCGAAAGGGGAGCGTGTCGGGCTCGAGGTACCGAACGTTGACGCCTTCCCGAAGCACGACGCGTGCGTCGTTGCGCAGCGACCAGTCGAGCTGTCCGCGCCCGACGTCGAGCGCGATGACCCGGGCCGCGCCAGCCTGAAGCAGCACCTGCGTGAAACCGCCGGTCGAGGCGCCGACGTCGATCGCATCGCGGCCGGACACCGCGATCGCAAAGCGCGCCAGTGCGGGCCCCAATTTCTCGGCGCCACGGCTCACGAAGCGGCGTCCTTCAGCGACCTCCAAGGGCGCCTCGCAAGAGATCTGGTTCCCGGGCTTGTCGAGCCTCCTCCCGTCGCTCGTCACGAGGCCGGCGAGAAGAAGCGCCTGCGCCTTCTCTCGACTTGGCGCGTGCCCTCGCAGGACGAGAAGAACGTCGACACGGACGCGTCGCGCGGGGCAATTGCCGGTCAATGGGCCCGGTCAACCGCGTAGCGCGCGAGCGCCTCGAGGACGGCCGGCTCCTTCACGCAACTCGGAATCGCCTCGAGGGCCAATGCGACGAGGCGCCTGGCCTCGCGCCGCGACTCGTCGAGGCCGACCAAGGCGGGGTAGGTGGCCTTCCCCGACTTCTCGTCCTTTCCCGGCGTCTTCCCGAGGGCCTCCGCGCTCGCGGTTCGGTCGAGAACATCGTCGGTAATTTGGAAGGCGAGCCCCATCGCCTCCCCATAGCGAGCGATCGCCGCGAGGTCGTTAGCCGCGGCCCCCGCGTGAAGGGCTCCGATCTCAACGCTCGCCGCGAGCAGGGCACCCGTCTTGTGCCGGTGGATCCACTCGATCGGCGCCTCGGCGGGAGGCCTGCGCTCGGCGAGGAGATCCGCGAGCTGACCGCCGACCATTCCGGAATGCCCTGCGCGGCGCGCGAGAACGGCAACCGCCTCCGCGCGGCGGGAGGCTGCGGCCTCGCCCGCGGGGCGTGTCGCCATCACCTCGAACGCCAGCGTCAAAAGCGCGTCGCCCGCGAGAATCGCCTCGGCTTCACCAAAGGCCTTGTGCGCGGTCGGGCGCCCCCGGCGCAGGTCGTCGTCGTCCATCGCGGGCAGATCGTCGTGGATCAGGGAGTAGGTGTGGACCATCTCGAGGGCCGCCGCGGGAGCGAGAGCGTCCTTCACGCGGCCGCCAAACGCCTCGCAACTCGCGAGGGCCAGCACCGGGCGGAGGCGCTTGCCGCCGGAGAACACGGCGTAGCGCATGGTTTCGAGGAGGCGAGCGGCGGGACCTGCCGGACGCGGGAGGAGCGCCTCGAGGGCGCCGTCGACCTCCTCCCGTCGCTTCTCGAGGTACGCGTCGAGCGTCATCGCACCGCCCCTCCGTCGCTCTCCTTCAGCTCGATGCGCTCGATCGCGAGTGCGCGTCCCGAAGCCGGATCGACGTCGACGCGCACCGCGGCGAGCCGAACGTCTCCGTCGGCCGTCTCGTAGGGGATGGAGCGCGACGTGCGAAAGCGCTCGATCGCCTGCTCCTTCTTGACGCCGATGACCGAGTCGAACGATCCGGTCATGCCGACGTCGGTGATGAAGGCCGTCCCGCCCGGAAGGAGGCGCGCGTCCGCGGTCGCCACGTGGGTGTGCGTTCCGAGCACGGCGGAGACCCGACCGTCGAGGGACCACGCAAACGCCATCTTCTCGCTCGTCGCCTCGGCGTGGAAGTCCACGACCACCACGGGTGCTGCGCCGCGAATCTCGTCGAGGATGCGGTCGGTCGCTCGGAATGGGTCGTCGAGCAGAGGCATGAACAGGCGCCCCATGAGGTTCAAAACGGCGACGTTGGCCCCCGCGACCGGAACGACGACGACACCGGCGCCAGGCGACCCTTCGGGGTAATTGGCCGGACGCAGGAGGCGCGGCTCCCGCTCGAGCAGCCACAACACCTCCCGCTTGTCCCAGACGTGATTGCCGGTCGTGATGACATCGGCTCCCGCGGCGAACAGCTCCTGGGCCGTCGCCGTCGTGAGCCCCGCACCTCCGGCCGCGTTTTCTCCGTTGACGATCGTGAGGTCCGCGCCGATGTCCCTCTTCAATCCCTTCAAGTGCTGCCGCACGATGCGCCGGCCGGGCGCTCCCACGACATCCCCGACGAACAGGATCCTCATCGTCAAACCGCGTATTGAACGGCCCGGGTCTCGCGCACGACGCTCACCCGGATCGTGCCGGGATAGTCGAGCTCGCGCTCGATCGCCCGGGCGATCTGCTTCGAGAGAAGGTAGGCCTGGTCGTCCGAGACCGCCTTCGTGTCGACGAGGACGCGAAGTTCCTTTCCGGCCTTCAAGGCGAACGCCTGGGTCACGCCGCCGAACGCGCAAGCGAGGGTTTCGACGCGCCGCAGCCGCTCGACGAAAACGTCGAGGTTGTCTTTGCGCGCGCCGGGCCGGTTCTCCGAAATCCGGTTGGCGACCCGGAGGATCAGCGCCTCGACAGCGCTGGGCGCGACGTCCGGGTGGAGCGCTTCGATCGTTTTCACGACCTCGTCGCGCTCGCCGAACTTCGCGGCCAGCTCGGCGGCGACGACCAGCGGGTGGCCGCTGCCGCTGTCATCGACGCGGCCGATCTCGTGGAGGAGGGCCGCGCGCCGCACGACGTCGCCGCGCGCGCCGGTTTCGGCGGCGATGTGCGCCGCGAGATGCACGACTTCGCCGGCGTGTTGCAGCAGATTGTGGCCGAGGTAGTTTCGGAACTTGAGACGCCCCACCAGTCGCGCGAGGCGCGGGTGCAGGTCGAACACCCCGAGCGCAAACGCGGCCTGCGTGCCGGTTTCCTCGGTGAGCGTTTCGATCTCCTCGCGGACCTTGGTGACGACCTCCTCGATGCGCGCCGGGTGAATGCGGCCGTCCTCCAAAAGCCTCTGAATGGCAACGCGCGCGATCTCGCGCCGCAAGGGATCGAACGACGAAAGGAGGATCGCGCCCGGCGTGTCATCGATGATGACGTCGATCCCCGTGGCCATCTCGAGCGCGCGGATGTTCCGCCCCTCGCGGCCGATGATTCGTCCTTTCATCTCGTCTGAGGGGAGCGCGACGAACGAGAGCGTGGACTCGACGGGGTCCTTCATGCTCACCCGCTGGGTCGCATCCACGACGAGGCGCCGCGCGACGCGATCGGCGCCTTCGCGCGCTTCCTCTTCGATCCGCCGCGCGAGCATCGCGGCTTCCCGTCGCGTCTCCGCCTCGATCGAGGCCAGAAGTTCGGCTCGGGCCTCTTGAACGGTGAGCCGCGCGATGCGCTCCAAGAGGCTGCGTGCCTCCTGCCTATCCTTGTCGGCCGCCGCCTGGACCTCGCGCGCCCGCTCCTCGACGGCCGCCAAAGCGCTCTGACGACGCTCGACGTCTTTCTTCTGGCGTTCGACCGCGGCGAACTCGCTCTCGCGCTGGCGCGCACGCGCATCGATTTGCGCCTCGCGGGTGTCGAGGTCGCGTTCACGACGGTCGGCTTCTTCCTCGCCGGCTAAGGCTTTCTCTTGGGCGGCGGCGAGGAGGCCTTGGGCGCGCGCTTCGGCGTCGCGGCGGGC
>Ga0315290_10001307_pt1 | contig 17136 bp, 14 predicted proteins | sample YL17G12_0_MG_FD_203627 | JGI IMG/M metagenome (GOLD analysis project Ga0315290, IMG submission 203627) | Sediment microbial communities from Yellowstone Lake, YNP, Wyoming, USA - YL17G12_0 | ecosystem: Environmental > Aquatic > Freshwater > Lake > Sediment | place: USA: Wyoming | collected... | reverse complement strand
TGACGCTGTGGGTGCGCCAACAGGACCATTTCGCTGGCCAGTGTCAGGCTTAATTCGCGGGTGTCGGCCGGACCGGTATTTTGTAAGACCTGAATCGTTTCGTAGATCTCCAGGGCGTGACCAGCATAGGTACCGAGTGGCGACCCCATATCCGACAAGACGCAGCGGACCGCCAACCCGCACTCTTGACCAACACGCCTAAGCTGCTGGGCTAAAGCCCTGGCGTCGTCCACTTTCGCCATAAAAGCGCCGGAACCGTATTTGACATCCATGACCAGCCCACCGATGCCCGAGGCTAGCTTTTTCGACAGGATCGAACCGACGATCAAGGGGATTGACTCGACGGTGGCGGTGACATCGCGCATCGCATACAGGCGTCGGTCCAGGGGGGCAACCTTTGTGGTCTGGCCCATGATGATTCCGCCCAGGGATGCCATTTGGGCGCGGGCTTCGTCGGCGTCAAAAAACACCCGCCAGCCAACTGCCTCGAGTTTATCCAAAGTGCCGCCGGTATGCCCCAGGCCACGACCTGCCATCATCGGCACCTTGAGACCGGCCAGTAGGACCAGCGGCAACACGATCAAGGACGTCTTATCTCCGATACCGCCGGTACTGTGCTTGTCCACCACCAGATGGGGCGGATATGGCCACGCCAGGACCTCGCCCGAGTCGCGCATTAAGCCAGTCAAAGCACTGGTTTCTGCCGGCGTCATGCCGCGGATCGCTATCGCCATGAGCATGGCGCCCATCTGATAATCGGCAACCTCGCCACGCATAAAACCACCGAAGAATGCGGCAAGCTCCTGCACGCTCAGTGCTTGGGCATCACGCTTCAGGCGGATGATTTCTTGCGGTGGTAGTATCCGATGGTCCATTAGGAAGCTCCTCCTCGCAGCGACGAAATGCTTATGAACTGCGTCGCGGCGAGCAGGCTGTCGTCGAAAACCTCGCCGGCGGAAGCCGCCAGTAGCCCGGCTGGCTTACCATGAACCTCAACGCGCAGCCAGGCTGCGTTGCCAAGTTTAAGACCGGCCACGCTGACCAATTGGCTGCCGGTCGTCGCCGTCGGCAGCAGTGCCCGCTTAATTTTGCCGTGCTCGGTAAAAACCGTCAGCTCAAGCTCTTGCGAAGCTTTGACTAAGAACAAGGAAAAGGTCAGATCGAAGACCCCAGGAATCGCGTCCGCTTCTTTGCTGCCGCCTCGGCGCGCAGGCACCAAGCCCCGTAGGGCTGCTGTGGCACCTAAGCTGACATTAAAACGGCGCTCCAGCAGCCCTGCGGCTAAGGCCGGAGATTCAGGTGCCGGTAACCCCTCAAAGCTTAAAAGTGGCGGAAAAGGCCGACCAGCCTCGATAGCGGCGTTGGCATCCGTCGTCAACAGTAACGGCGGCGAGGCCTGCGCGGCGAGCTGGGCCCACAGCGACAGCCATTCAGCGGTGGACGCGACGCTCGATCGGCAACCGATCAAGCGCAAGGCTGTGGGTTTGAACCGCCCGACGAGCACCTTGTATTCCCGCGGCGACTGACCCTGCGCAGGACAGCCCAATTCAATCACTCCTCCCGCCTGCTCATCCTGTAAAAACCTGGCAAAACGCTGCAGTGGATTGATTGGGGCCTGGCGCAAGGCGAGATCCCAGCGCTTGGTTAAAGACGCAGTGGTCGGCCAAAAGTAAAGCGATTGTCCGGCATCGCTCACGCTGAGCATGGGCAGCCTACTGACTCCGGATGCCTTGGCATTGTGATCAGGTTCCAGGCCAGATGCGCCGTCAACACCAAGCATGCTGACTCCGAGGGCTTGAGCCAACAAGGGCCGCACCCTCTCTTCACCCGTCGCGGCGCCGTCTGATGGCAGAGACAAGTCGGCCAACGACAGAACTCGCGGCCAGGACACGGGTACGAAGGCCGGACAACGGAGCGCATACAGACGTCCCGACGCGACCTCGGCATGTTGCTGGCAGATCACGCCGCCGTGGTTGAGCACGGTGACGCGGTAGTGCCCGGCAAGCAGCGATGTCCTAAAGACAGGCCGATTAACTATCCAGGCGCGGGGGGAAAGGCGCACTTGGAGCGGCGCTTGGCTTGCGCTTGGGTCGCGCGCCACATCGGCTACAGGTCCATCGACGACATGATCACTCAAGTCGTCACCCGTCGTCGATTCGACGATGATCCGCGCGGCGGCGGACTTGGCCTGCGGCCAACTCACCTCAAGTTGTCCAACCGACCGTGGTGGCAAAGCCATGGTGGTGACGGTGCCTGTAGTGACCGCAAAGGGCTGGGTTGCGGCGATGCGCCGCCCTGCAGGCGTGTCGGCCAGCAGATAACCACTACCGGGAGGCAAGCTAACACTTAGCTGGCGCTGGTTGACCCCAAGCATGAGAGCCTGCAGCAGTTGGCCGTTCGCGGCGAAGATATAAACCGGCATGACCAAGCCCGGCGCCTTTTCATCTTCGGCCATCGTCAGAAGCACTGTACCGGTCTTGACCTGCGGTGTGCAGGAATCCAGCCAATCGAGTTTGGCCGCAGCCGAAGGAAAGCGCCGCGGCTCGTCGACGCCATACAAGCAGCTATGAATCAGGGCCGAGCGCGCCCATGCCGTAGCCACCGCCGGCGGAGTTAGAAGAAATTCGTAGCCGTCGAGAGGTGGGCGAGGCGACTCGGCCTTGGCGCCCAGCACCGGCTCGGCGCCGGACAAGTGGACCAGCTTTTGATAGCCGAGGATAGCGCCGCTGGAGTTGACGCCGTGGCGCACAGCAAAGGCGGCTGGCTCGCCGACCGCGGGCCGACTTTGCGCCATGAGATCGAGCGCCCCTTGACCATGCAGACGCAGCCGCCAAGCTGAGACTCCGGTCGCTTCTTTGGGTGGCGAGTGACCAGTTGCGTTGTTTGCTCCGAAGGTCACGCTCAGCCGATCACCGCTTGCACCGAGCCGCCAGGTGACGACCAGCGGATTCTTCTCACCCATGCTATCTCGGCCAAAGATAAAGCTCGCATAGGCTGCTGCCGGATCCTCCGACCGGCCAATATCAACCGACAGCGCGTGCCATGGCTGTATGGCCGACTGGTTCGGGGGACCTTGGAGGGAGGATTCCGCCACCTGTCGAGGCTCTGCGGCTCCAGGGCCCAGCAGGTCGAGGCCAGACCATGCGCCATGCACCTGCCAGCCCTGGCCCTGCCGCACAAAAACCGCCTCAACCGCACGTTGCCAGGGTGATGGCTCGGCGAGAGCAGCAACTCCGGTCAGGACCACCTGGAGGTTTGGCGTCGCCAGCAAAATATGGCCTATGAATGGCCGAAGATGCGGGAAGCGCAGCACACTTTGCGGCGACACTGGCTCGGCGACGACGGCCGAGTCCGCAACGGGCTCGGTCGCGGGCGTCTGTTCGCCAGCCACTGGTTCACCCTGGAGCCGAGGAATAATCAACACCAAGTTTAATAGAAGCCCACAAAATGCGACTTTATTCCATGGATAACAGGATGTTAATTCTCTTGCGACAAGACTTCGACAGAGACTATTAAAACGATAAAACATTGACATTTGGCTGCATTTATGCAAAATTGACGTCCCTAAGATTATTAAAAACGTACCTTGCCTGTACGCTGTGTAAACAAAAAGGGCGACCGCATGAACTTTGACCTGCCAAAGGACTATCAGTCTAACAAAGTAAAACGGCTACCGCCGTCCGTGGTCAAGGATATCGAGCTAAAAAATCATGCCCGTCGCCTCGCCAACCTGTCGCCGATTCGCATCAAGGTCCGCACCTGTATCTCGTGCAGCACCTTATTTGAGTCGGCGGGTAACCGCACCTGCGGCTGCAACACCCGTAGCACCGGGTATATCGCTGGCCGGGAAATCATCTAATCAGCGTCCTGTGAGGCGCCCCCCGCCCTCGCCTTTGTCTGGTTTAATGGTCGAACATCGCAAGCTTCTTCAAATTTGGCCTTAAGGGTCAAGCCACGTTCGCCGATCGTCAACATCAGGCGGAAACCACAACGGTCTCCGTCAGGTTGCAAGAGGCGACGACATGGCTGACGATGCAATTCGCTTTGACCGCACCCCGTACAAGGTCACCTACCAGGACCTTAACGGCAAGATGCAGACGATCCGTCGCGTCCCACCACCAAAACTGCACGACATGCTGCCGACGGACATCGTCGAGCTGACCCAGAAAAAGAGTGATGATTTTCGCGCCGGCGATCAAGTTGAGGTCAAGGCTATCAATCCGCGCCACGCCAACACCCTGCAGCTAGTGAATCAAAACGGCGACACGACCTTCATGGACTACTACGAACTCAACCTGATCGACGAAGTGGCACCTCGCGACGGCGTCCACCCCATGGACCGACCCAAAAACAATCGCTACCTGATTTGGCCCTAGTTGGTGCAGAACTTGTCCGAAGCGTAGGCTATTTCCGTCTCGTAGCCTTGCTGCAGAACCTCATCGATCGACCAGCCGATGAGATGACTGTCCTTGCCATAAGCGCGGATGCGAAAGAATTGATCGCCGTTGCGATTAGCTCCGCTGTCGTGGAAAGCCTGCGTCAGGGACAACGCCGTTAAGCCCCGGACCTGGAGCGTCTGCAGCGGCTCCCACACGACTTTGCCACTAGGGCAACGGTTGAGCCGCTCGAGTTCCAGCGTGCGCGCCGTGGAGTCAAACAGCAGGGAAAGCGGCAACGGATCACCGGCTTGAAATTGATGCTTACCACCAGGGAAATCAAACTTGATTTCCGTCCCCAGGCCACCGGGACTCTTGACGTAGGCGGCGAAGATGGTCGGATCAAAGTCAGCGATGTCACCCCAGCGATACTCCTCGCTTTTGTCCTGATAGCGAAAGTGGACGCCTTGATCATCACTAGGACTGCGACAGTGATCGCGGTTGACCCCTGAGTCCTGCTGCGCCATCAAGGTACACACGTCATTGATCAGCTGCCCCATGGCGCGTAGCTGCAAGTCGCTGAACCAATTGGGCAAAGCCGGCTGCCGCGATCCCGCGATAAGCCGACCGGAATTACCGACCAGCATGATGACGATCGCGTCCTCGACCGGGGTGTTGCTGCCCTTGTGGTCGGTCAATATCAGGACCTGTTTATGATCGGCTACTTGTAAGACCTTATTCAGCGTTCCATCGTTGCTTTGGTCGATCGGCGGAATGATATAGTGCGCCGCCAAATGGACGTCGCTCTCCTTGGTGCGGGTTTGCAGCTCCAAGCAAGCCGACAAGGTCAAGGGACAGTGGATCACCTCGATGTGCTTTGGCTTGTTGACGAACTCGCCGAGCGGAACGGTCACTAAGGGCAAAAAGCTGACGCCAAAGATGGGACTAGTCGGGGCAGCTAAATTAAACCAGGCCTGGCCATTGCTCGGAAATTTGCTGACATCGATCGACTCCGGCTCCTTGGTTAATTCGAGCTTTTCACCGCTGCTCTCGTCTTGCCAGACGAAGCCATGGTTTAAAATCTGGATCAGCTCCCGGGCAAACAGGATCTGAACGTTGCGGCGCTCCTCTAAACCTTCGCGCTGCATCTGCGCGATGCTGGTGATCCAGTGAAACTTCTCATCGGGCGTCGCCGGCGCGGCCGTCAAGCTGGCACCCGCGGTTTTTAGCTTGTTCTGCACCCACCGCGCGTAGGCATCGACCTGCACATCCAGGTGACTCGACTCGGGCTTGGCTGGATCTAGGCCAAGGTCTTTCAGGGTCTTGCCAAAGGCCGTTTGCGTCAGCAAGGTCCCACGCGCCACCGCCTTCTTGCCGCCGGTGATGTCCACGTAGTTGGCCGTGGCGTTCGCCGGCGACAATCGGGACTCGAGATAGCCCGTCGCCAGCAACAGGCGTTCCGGCACGCCGCTAGTCTGCGCCGCCTTGGCAAAAGCGGCCGCCAACGGCAACTCCGCGACCCCGCCACCGCCGCCTTCGGCCTTCTTGCCGCCACATCCGGCCGTGATCACGACCAGACCTGCGAGAAGCAAACGACTAGCACCCTTGGCCCGATAAAGCATAGACTCCTCCGGATGGAAGCATGGTGCGAAGATGACTGGTTGGAAATCAGGGAGACGGCATGATTTACCCATCATACCGTGGGCGGCGTGGCCTGTCATGCCCGCCGGCTAGGCCTCCCTACCGAGGGCGGCCGGACGAGGCCTCTGCCGTCAATAAGCGGCCGCCAGGGAAGCTGATTTACCTAATCTTTATGATATCTTTATAAAGTCTCCCAAATTAACCTGTACCTCATGAGCACAGTCCATCAGGGGTTCGGACACCTTCCCGACCCTGAATAAGCTGCAACGATTCAATGGAGAGTCTCAATGATGTTTGCACCCAAAAACCTACGCGGCGCGGGCCTAGCTCTGACTGCCGCAACATTACTCATGCACAGCGGTCACGCCGCAGCCGCTGACCTCGCTGGGACTGTCAAGGTCGATGGGTCCAGTACGGTCTACCCGATCAGCGAAGCCATGGCAGAAGAGTTCCAGAAAGCCCAAAAAGGCGTCAAAGTCACCGTCGGCTCTGCTGGCACAGGAGCTGGCTATAAGAAGTTTTGCGCCGGTGAACTCGACATTGCCGACGCCTCCCGCGCCATCAAAGCCGACGAAGTCGCCAAGTGCAAAGCTGCTGGCGTTGAGCTGATGGAACTGCCGGTCGCTTACGACGGTCTGACCGTGGTGGTCCACCCCTCCAACACCTTCGTCAAAAGCCTGAGCTTTGAGCAACTCAAAAAAATCTGGGAGCCAGGCTCCAAAGTCAAAACCTGGAAGGACGTCGATCCGTCCTTTCCAGACCAGGCGATCAAGCTCTTTGGACCTAGTTCCGAGCACGGTACCTTCGACTACTTCACCGAAGAAGTGAACGGCAAAGCCAAGGCGTCGCGCAGCGACTACAATGCGGCTGCGGATACCAACACCTTGGTCGGTGGCGTCGCCGGCGATAAATTCGCCCTCGGGTATTTCGGCTACGCGTATTTCGTCGAAGGCAAAAACAAGGTGAAGGCTGTCGCCATCAGCAAGGACGGCAAACAGGCCCCCGTCCTACCTGAAGGCAAGACCATCGAAAATGGTAGCTACCCGCTGTCGCGTCCGCTGTTTATCACGGTCAATAAAAAGTCCGCCGAACGCGCTGAGGTCAATGCCTTCGTCGACTACTACCTGAAAAATGTCAAAGAAATCGGCAAGTCGGTCGGCTACACCGCCGTACCGCAAAAGATGGCCGACGATGCGAATGCCCGCTACAGCGCCCGTAAAGTTGGCGTGTGGCAGAGCTCGCACTGAGCGCGCTGAGCTTTTGATTGGACTTTGACAGCTGGCCTATCGGGGCCAGCTTAGCCAACCCGAGCCTGGAGTTTTTCTGAGTACGAGTCGCGTCAGAATCGCCCGTATAGAAGAAGCCTTCGTCAAGAAGTCGCTCTTTCTCTGCGCCAGCCTGTCGGTGATCGTTACGATCGGCATCATCGCCGTCCTGCTCAGCGAAACCATCGAGTTCTTTCGCACCGTCTCGATCCGCGAGTTCTTCGGCTCAGCCACCTGGGCGCCGATGTTTGAACCGCGGCAGTTCGGCATCTGGCCCTTGGTCGGCGGCACCTTCTTGATCACCGCCGGGGCCGGCCTCATCGGCATCCCTGGGGGACTCGGCGTCGGCCTCTTTCTCAACGAATTTGCCGCCCCTGGGGTTCGTGCTTTTATAAAACCCCTGCTGGAGATCCTGGCTGGAATTCCCACGGTCGTGTACGGCTACTTTGCCCTGACGGTGGTCACGCCGACCCTGCAGCGAATGCTGCCAGACACCGAGGTGTTCAATGCCGCGAGCGCCGCAATCGTGGTTGGCATCATGGTGCTGCCGATGGTCGCGTCGCTTTGTGATGATGCCCTGCGCGCAGTGCCTCGCTCAGTCAAAGAGGCAGGGTATGCTCTCGGTGCCACCAAGTGCGAGGTGTCGCTGCAGGTGACCGTGCCTGCCGCCTTGTCCGGGATCATCGCGTCCTTCATCCTGGCCATCTCGCGCGCCTTTGGTGAGACGATGGCGGTCACCTTGGCAGCGGGGTCGACCCCCCGTTTAACCTTGAATCCGCTACAAAGCATCCAGACCCTGACCTCCTACATTGTCCAAGTCAGCACCGGCGATACCCCCCAAGGCAGTATTGAATACAAATCCATCTTTGCTGTGGGTATGCTGCTGCTTGTCGTCACGCTGCTGTTCAACATGTTGGCTTATTCGCTCGTTAAGCGCTTTCGGAGTGTTTACGAATGAGCAACACCCACGGCATGACTCCCACTAACTCAGCGATATTCGGAGGCTCTCTGCGAATACCGGGCGAAAAAGCAGCGGCTAAAACCGTCGTGCGGGCAACTTGGAAACCACGACAGCGCTGGCGAGCCTTCAGCTCGAAGCTGTTCTTTTTCACCTCTTTGATGGCCACCGTGCTCGCCGTCGCGGCCTTGATCTACCTGCTGCAAAGTGTCGCCGAGCAAGGTCTCGACCGTGTCAGCTGGTCGTTTATCACCAGTTTCCCGTCGCGCTTCCCGGCCAAAGCCGGAGTCAAGGCGGCCTTGTGGGGGTCGGCCTATCTGACCGCTCTGACCGCCGCGATCGCGGTGCCAATCGGCGTCGGTGCCGCTGTCTACCTTGAGGAATTTGCCGCCGACTCGAAGCTGCGACGCTTTATTGATATCAATATCGCCAACCTTGCTGGCGTGCCCTCGATCGTCTACGGCATGCTTGGTCTGATGCTCTTCGTGCGCATATGCAATTTTGGCCGCAGCCTGCTCGCAGGCGCTGCGACGATGAGCCTGCTGATCTTGCCGATCATCATCGTCGCGTCGCGTGAAGCCTTGAAGACGATTCCGATGGGGATTCGCCACGCCGCCTTTGGTCTCGGTGCGACCAGGTGGCAGACGGTCCGTGCCCACGTCCTACCGTCGGCGCTACCAGGAATTCTCACCGGGGTGATCTTGTCCTTGTCACGTGCTGTCGGTGAAACCGCCCCACTGCTCATGATCGGTGCATTAAGCTATATGGCCTTTGTGCCGGAGACACCGATGGATGCATTCACGGTGCTACCCATCCAGATCTTCAACTGGACCGCACGGCCGCAAGATGAATTCCACGTCACGGCCGCCGCTGGCATCATCGTTCTCTTGGCTCTACTTCTCACCGTCAATGCGTTAGCGATCTTTATGCGGATGCGCTACCAGAGGAAAGCGCAATGGTAAACGCTGGCAAAGACCAAGCCACAGTCTTTGAGCCTTCGGCTCCCTATGCGATCGAAGTCAATGACGTCAATGTCTCCTACGGCACCAGCCGCGCCGTGCTTGATGTCAGCCTCAAGATCCCCGAGCACACCATCGTTGCCCTCATTGGTCCGTCGGGCTGCGGCAAGAGCACTCTGCTGCGCTCGATGAATCGGATGAACGACTTCGTTTCCTCGGCCAAAGTCACCGGCGAGATCCTCTTTCGTGGCAGTAACATCTACGCCGATGAAGCCGACCCTGTTCTACTGCGACGGCAAATCGGCATGGTCTTTCAAAAGCCCAACCCCTTTCCCACCTCGATCCGCAAAAATATCACCTGGGGCCCAGGCATCAATGGCTTTCAAGGCGACTACAACAAGCTGGTTGAATCCTCGCTACGCCGTGCGGCTTTGTGGGACGAAGTCGCGGGTAAACTCGGCGAAAGCGGCTTGGCTCTATCGGGTGGTCAACAGCAGCGCCTATGCATCGCCAGGGCGATCGCCATGGACCCCGACGTCATCTTAATGGACGAACCCTGCTCAGCCCTCGATCCTGGATCGACCTTGAAGATCGAGAACCTTTTGCTCGAGCTTAAGGAGCGTTTCACCATCGTCATCGTCACGCACAATATGCAACAAGCACGGCGCGTCTCCGACTATACCGCCTTTATGTACCAAGGCGAGCTGGTCGAGTTTGGCCCAACCGACGGCGTGTTCGAAACGCCAAGGCAAGAGCTGACCAGGGATTATGTTTCAGGCCGATTCGGCTAACGCGCCCCAAACCAACTGGGCCCCACCGCAAGAGGATGCCATGAACTCCATCTCCACCATCAACAACCTGGATTCGCGCCGCAAAACGGAGCCACTCATGCAGCTGACCGAAGAGAAGATCTTGCTGATCGAGGACGATGCCGACATCTCCGAGCTGCTGCAATACAACTTCGAACGCGAAGGCTATAAGGTCGTAGTCGCCGGCGACGGTGAGCTGGGACTGAGTCAAGCCTTGCAGCTAGGACCGGACTTAATTGTCTTGGACCTGATGCTGCCCGGGCTTGATGGACTGAGTGTCTGCCGCAAGCTGCGGGCACACCCACAGACCCAAGAAATCCCCATCGTCATCTTGACCGCCAAGGGTGAAGAGAGCGACGTCGTCATCGGCCTTGAGATGGGAGCCGACGACTATGTCACTAAACCCTTCAGCCCAAAGGAACTCCTCGCGCGCATCCGCGCGGTGCTGCGGCGTCCACGCCAGTCGCCAGCCGCTTCTAGCAGCGGTCGCCGCACCGTTGGACCCGTCACGATCGACCAAGAGCGCCACGAGGTCTTTCTCTTTCAACAGCCTTTGGCCCTCACCCTTGCCGAATACCGCCTGCTCACCGCGCTGACGTCCCGACCAGGACGGGTGTTTACTCGGGAACAGCTCCTAGAGAAAATCACCGGCGGCGAAGCCTACGTCATCGACCGCAACGTCGATGTCCATGTGCGGGCGATCCGCAAAAAGCTCGGTGACGAGGCGGAGTTTATCGTCACGGTACGAGGTGTGGGTTATAAATGCCGCGAATGAGCGCCTTTCGTTCGCGGTTTTTTTGGAAGACCTACCTCACCTTTGCCGTGCTGTTTTTTATCACGACGATCATGGTCAGCTGGATCGGCTTCTACCGGATCCAGTCGACGATTCATGGCATCATCTTAGAAAACCTCCAGGCCAAGGCCGAGTTTCTGTTGCCGTTGGCTCGCCAGGCCATAGCCGGGCAGCTGCCGGATGGCGATGCCCAGTTGCGCCGTCTTGGCGCCGACACCAACACGCGTATTACCCTAATCGCACCCGACGGCAAGGTGATCTCCGACTCCGAGTGGATTGCCGGCGACATGGAAAACCATCTACTGCGCCCCGAGGTGCAGCAGGCCTTGACCCAGCCTTTTGGCTTCTCCGAGCGGCACAGCGCGACTCTAGGCAAACCCTTGCTCTACCTTGCCAAAGCGGTGCGAGCCGAAGATGGCAGCATGCAAGGCGTGGTCCGAGTCTCGCTGTCTACCGATAAGATCCACGGTGAGCTGTCGCAGCTGCGCTGGACGATGCTGCTCATCGCCAGCTTGGGCGTCGTCCTGGCCCTTGGCATCGGCTGGAACCTGGCCCGCCGCGTCGCCGTGCCGATTCGAGAGATGGTGCAAGTGGCGGAGGCCATGCGCAGCGGCCGCTATGAGCAAAAGGTCCGGACCATTACCGATGACGAACTAGGCCGCCTTGGCGACACCCTAAACCGCCTTGGTGCCGAGCTGACCAGTAAGATCGCCGAGTTGAACCGGCTAGAAACCGTGCGCCGGGACTTCGTCGCCAATGTCTCGCACGAGATCAAAACGCCGTTGACCTCGATCAAAGGCTACGTCGAAACGCTGCTCAGCGGCGCCATCAATGAACCACGCACCAGCATGCGTTTTCTCGAAAAAATCGAGCGCAACTCCGAGCGCCTGAGCAACCTCGTGCAAGATCTGCTGAGCCTGGCACGGATCGAGGCGACGGAGGAAACCTTAAAACTGACGGCCACCGACTGGTGCGAAGTGATTACCTCGGTCATCGCCCGCAACGAGGACGTGATCACACAGAAGTCCCTTCGCGTCAAAGTCAGCGGGATCAGCACCCCGCAGCTGGTCATGGGCGACCGCGAGGCGATGACCCAGGTGCTCGACAATCTATTGACCAATGCCATCAAGTACACCCCTGAAGGTGGCCGTGTCAGCGTGGTGTTAAGCGCCAAAGGCGCGCAAACACGGCTGGAAGTCGAAGACACCGGGATCGGCATCCCCCCAGAACACCTCGACCGGATCTTTGAGCGCTTCTACCGCGTCGATAAAGCCCGGTCTCGGGAATTAGGCGGCACCGGACTCGGCCTTTCCATCGTCAAGCACCTGGCGGCGGCCATGGGCGGGGACGTTCAGGTCGAAAGCAGCGTCGGAATCGGCAGCAAATTCACGGTGCGTCTGCAGGTTGCCACCTAGGTTAAAAGCCGCTGGGAACCTCGTGGTGGCGGGTTGAAGCGAGGCTGTGGTACACCAAAACCAGACCACATGAACTCGAACTCCGACCCATCTGGGGTCCCCAGTGAGCGAAGAGGCGAACATGCGCAAACTGATTTATTCAATCCTCCTTCTGGTCATCACCAGTGGAGTGTACTGGTCCCAACTCAAGGCCGAGTTAGTTTGGAACGACCAACGCAGCATCGAGCTTGCCGCCAAAGCCCACCTGCAACCGCAGATTCATCAGCGCTATGAGCCGATCGCCCCTGCGGTGTGGCGCGGCTTAATGCGGTGGACTCCCGGTGGCGTTAGTAGCCCAAGCTGGCCCCGCGTCCTGCACAGCGTCAGCTTAGGCGTCCACTTGGCGGCGACTTTGGTCGTTTTTCTTATCCTCGCCTTACTCCTGCAATCAGAGGGGGCCGCCTTTATCGGCGCAGCCTTGTTCGCTCTGCATCCATTACAGACGGAGGCCGTGGCCTATGCCTCTGCCTTCAAGATCCTGCTCGGAAGCTTGTTCGCCTTGGTGGCGATATGGCAATACCTGGTCTACGTGCGAAGCCTTCAAGACGGGCCTCGCCGCCGCCAGGGTCGACGCTCCTACGGCGTCGCAACTGTGGCCTTTGCTTTGGCTGTCTTGACCGACACGGCCATGATCGTGACTCCCCTATTGGCCTGGCTTCTCACCCAGCTCCTGCCTAAACAAACATCTCTTTATAAGGCCAAGGCTCCGGCCTGGCGACTGGGAATATGGTTGGCTCTGGGCATTCCGGCAGCTCTGTGGACCATTCGCAGCCAGAAGGCCCAGGTCCTGGCAAACATCCTGCCGCTGTGGATGAAGCCGGTGGTCGCGGGTGACGCACTAGGCTTTTACCTGTTTAAAACCCTAGTTCCGATCAACATCGGTCCCGACTATGGCCGCTCACCGCAGGTCTTGCAGGCCCACTGGTGGGGCTACCTTATCTGGATCATTCCGGCGGTCCTCATCCTGGTGGTTTGCTCCACACGCGGCAAAGACCGTGCATGGTACAGTGCTCCACTGCTGACATTCGTTGCTGCCCTGGGGCCAGTCCTGGGATTGATTTACTTCGCGTCGCAGCAGACATCGACCGTCGCCAATCGTTATGCCTATTTGGCCCTACTCGGTCCATCCTTGTTGCTAGCTTTTATCGCCCATCGCTCACGCCGTGTGTGGGTTCCCGTGATTCTGACCTCGGCTTTGGCCCTGTGCGCTGTTCTGACCGTGCGCGAGCTGAAGTATTGGCAAACCAACGCCAGTCTTTGGCAGCATGCGCTGGTCGTTAACCCATCTAGCCCCATCGCCCACCTGGTCATCGCCGATACCGCGATGCGCCAGGGTCAGTGGCAACAGGCCCGGGAAGATTACCTGCAGGTACTACCGACGAACCCCTTCGCCCCAGAGATCTATTTTAACCTCGGCGACATCGAGCGCCTGCATGGGGACGCTAAAAAGGCCACCGAGTACTATAGCAAGGCGCTGCAGCTAGCGCCGTCGATGGTCCAGGTATACGAGCGACTGGGCGCAACCTACCTGACCTTGAACGACCGCGGCTTGGCTGAAACCAACTTCGCCAAAGCCGTCGAGTTGGCGCCCGATAACGAGCAATCGCTGCGCCAACTAGGCATGCTGCTCGTGCGCAAAGGCGCCTATCCCGAGGCCATACCGTATCTGCTAAAAGCCGTCCGCATCGGCGACGGCGGCAGCGTAGGTCAGCAGCAACGCGCGGAAAGCCACGCGCTGCTCGGCCTCGCCCTACGCAACACCAATCAACCCGGCCCCGCCCAAGAGCACCTCGAAATCGCGCTCAAACTAGCCCCCGACAGCCGCGAAGCCAACCGCGCCCTTGGTGATATTCATTACGCCCAAGGCCAACTGAGCCTAGCCCGCACCCACTACGAGAAAGCCATTGCCGAAGGTGACCGTGACTTTAGCGTCTATAACGCCTTGGGCAACATTCACATTAAAGATAAGCAGTTTAGCAAGGCGATCACCTACTTTACCTCAGCACTAGGCATCAAGCCTGATGACGCCGACGCGCTTGCGAATATCGGCATCGCCTACTTCCATCTGCGCCAGCAAAAAGAGGCAAGCTTCAACCTGAAAAAGGCGCTGGAGATCAATCCCAACTTGGCGGCTCCGCACTACTACCTTGGAGATATTGCTCGCTGGCAGGGTAAAGAGGCGGAGTCCATCCATGAGTATCAACAAGCCATCAAGATCGACCAGAACTATGCGGAGGCCCACTATCGCCTCGGACTTTATTACCTCAAAAATGACCAGCTAACCCTCGCGATCCAACAGTTTGAAGCGGGCCTGCACGCGGTCCCTGACGATGCCAAGCTGCAATCGGGACTACGGCGGGCGCAAAAGGCTCGTGACACGCCAGCTGCTGAGAAACCTGGGTGAAGCGGGAACCTCACCTTGCATTGTTCGTCCTCTGGCAAAGCCTGGTCGTTGAAAGCTACCGCGGGTTCTTCGTAAAAATGGCAGGTGCGGCTCCGCTGCGCATCGCACTTGCAGCCCCCACTGAGTTTCGCGAGTTAGCGCAGCAGCTCGTCCACTGCGCCCCGTTCAAACCACCGTTTCGCGCCGGCGACACCAGGTATCCTTGGTTCATCTTGCGAGCATGGCAGCCCCATGTTCAGGTCGTCGTCTTTCACGGCCTCGGTAAGGCGCTAAGAGCGTTCTTTCGCGGGGACAAGGCACCGCTTGCTGAGCGTCGCATAGTGCTCTGTATGGCCGAGCCATACTCTGTGACGGCTCTTGCCTGCTGGTGGTCGACTTGGTTGCTGCGCGATAAGCGAATCGCGTTTATCCTGTTTGGCTTACAGAACATTGTCAAGGACCTGCCGCTGCCCCTGCGTCTGATCCAGTCCTTTATGTTTAGTCGCTGTAGCGCCATCCTCTCCCTCGGGCGCGAACAAGACGCCGTGCTGAGACACCATGGCTACCGAGGAAAGATCATCGACTTTCCGCTGTGGTTTGACGCTGAATGTTTCAGCCCTGGATCACCCGAAGCGACGAAGTTGCCAGTGCTCGGTTACGCCGGAGGCCTGACCGAAGCAAAGGGGCTTCTAGATCTGTTACAATGCTTGGACCTAAACGCGGCGCATTGGGCGTCTCGTTGTGCGGTGCGCATTGCTGGAGCTGGGCCATTGGCCGCACAAATCGCAGATTCTTGCGCGGACTTGCGCCATCGAGGTTTAGATATCGTCTTCGTCGGGGCCCTGACCGGGGAGCAGATGCCAGATTTTTTCCGCGGCATCGACCTACTGATCGTCCCGAGCCGAACCATGCCACATTGGAAAGAGCAATTCGGCCGCGTCATTGTCGAAGCACGCGCCACTGGCGCCGTCGCCATCGGCTCGGACTCGGGCGAGATCCCGCGAGTCGTCGGTGGGACTGACCGCATCTTTAAAGAGGGTGACGTCGGTGACATGACGCGCGTCATCGATCTGTGGCTAAGCCGCCTCCAATTTGCTGACAACCGAGCCGACCTGCGCCGCGCAGAAACGGCGAAGGCACGCGCCGACTTCTCAGACACCGCATTGGCCAAACGCTTCGCTCAGCACCTTCAGGAACTGATCGACCAAGATGAGGTCTAGCGCTGCGAACCTGGCAATCCCTAGCTGAATGAAAATGGCGACACTGCAACAAAGAGTTGCATCGCCCGGCCTCCACCCACCTCAAAGCACAAGGCTGAATGGTGGATGAAGTAGGTGCTTTGACCTAGACGATCGCTAAATTTGACTCGACGCTCATCACCCCAGGCGCCGCCCAGGCCGCCCATTTCGCGTCGCGAAGCTCGGCCTGAGATCGCACTCGACCCGAAAGGACAACCTTGCCGTTCTGAGTTGATACGCGAATCTGCTTGGCATCGGTCTCAGCGCTGCGTACCAGCGCTTGTTCGATCCTTTGTTTGACATCTTCTGGCTGGGGCCGCTGGTGAATCGCCAAATGGTTTTTAACTTTGCGTACCCCCGTCAGGTAGCTCACAGTTGAGGTAGCAGCGTCGCGCTGGTACTGCCAATCGACTTCACCGCGCAGGATCACCACAGCGTCTTCGACCGAAATCTGCACGGTCGACGGAACGCGCACGTTCCATTGAAGCGCATCCGCTGCCGCTTTAGCGATCTCTTGGTCGGTACGACTACTGCCATGGGCGAGCTTCACCTCGATCTCTTCGGCCACGGCCTTCACTCCAGACACGTGAAAAGCCGCCTTTTCCGCTGCGTATTTGTCGGCAAAGGTCGGCACGATCCCGCTTAGGGTCACCACCCCATCGTTTGCCGATACCGCGATATTTTCCGATGCAACACTGGGGTCAAAAGCCAGCTCGTCCAAGACATCGCGGCGAAGTTGAAGATCCGATTTCATGAGAAGCCTCCAGGATGATTTCACGATTGGTGTACAGTGAAAAACCTACGACACTCGACTCTGCATATGCTGTGCCACTCGCGGTACTGAGCAATCTCGTTCGCGAATACCCAGCATGCTTTCGCAGCTGGAGCATTGCCGCCCGAAACGCCCGAGTGAGTCGCACGTCGCTCAGGATTTATGCAAAAAAGCCCATAAGCATGGTAACCATTTAATATATATAGACTTATATACTAACCGCGGTTTTGGCCGCCTATAGTATTTATATGAGGCCAGATCTATCTATTTGTTTTGCATCTAGGTCGATATGCCTAAATAAGTCCGGCAAAAAACCGTGAGGCCGACACCACCCGAGTCTTGCCGACTAGCCGATCGATGCCTTCGGCGTTGACGACCTGTATTTTTGGTAGAACCAGACCAAGCAAGGCTTCCGCAATCCGAAAATTTGGCGACACATCACCGTCCGACGTCTTGCACTCGACGAGCGCAATGGGCATGCGATTCAA
>Ga0315290_10001304_pt1 | contig 17145 bp, 15 predicted proteins | sample YL17G12_0_MG_FD_203627 | JGI IMG/M metagenome (GOLD analysis project Ga0315290, IMG submission 203627) | Sediment microbial communities from Yellowstone Lake, YNP, Wyoming, USA - YL17G12_0 | ecosystem: Environmental > Aquatic > Freshwater > Lake > Sediment | place: USA: Wyoming | collected... | reverse complement strand
CGCCAACCGGGGCCGGCCGGTTCCCGCGGGTACGGGGCTGCTCAAGAAGGCCGCCACTGCTGGGCACGGGCTGCTCTATCTGCTGATCCTGCTGCAGCCGTTGAGCGGCTGGGCGATGTCCTCGGCAGCCAATTACCCCATCACTTTCTTCGGCTGGTTCCAGGTCCCCGCGCTCCTCGCCACGAACCACGACCTGCACGAGCGCCTGGAGGGAGTGCACGAAGCGCTGTTCTACGTGCTCGTCACGGTCGCCGCCGTCCACGTGGCGGCAGCGTTCTACCACCACTTCTTCCTGAAGGACGACGTGCTGCGCCGCATGTCCCCCTTCGGCAAGCGCCAGGGATGAGCGGCTCGTTCGCGCGGCTGATCGCCGTTCCCCTGCTGGCCCTCGCTACCGGGTCCGCATGGAGCGCCACGGCCTGGACGACCGATGCCGCCGCGAGCAAGCTCACGTTCGTTGCGACACAGGCCGGCGGCGAGTTCGAGGGCCGCTTCAAGCGTTTCGCGCCGGTCATCGTGTTCGATCCGGTCGATCTCGCGCACTCGCGCTTCGCGGTGGAAATCGACACGACGACCGCGGCGACCGGCGAGACGGACCGCGATAACATCTTGAAAGGACAAGAGTTTTTTGCGGTGGCGCAGTGGCCGGCGGCACGGTTCGAGACCGGCGCGTTCCGCTCGGTCGGCCCCGGCAGCTTCGAGGCGACGGGCCGGCTGACCTTGCGCAATGTGACTCGCGACGTCCGCCTGCGCTTCACGTTCAAACCCGGCGCGGACGGCAGGACGGCCGTACTCGCGGGCGGCACCACGGTGCAGCGTCTCGACTACGGCGTCGGCCAGGGCGAGTGGACCGACACCCAGTGGGTCGGCAACGAGGTGCGTATCCGCTTCGAACTCCACTTGAAGAACACCGCGCCCTGAGCAACCGATTCGAACTTACACCGGCACCGGCATAGAATGGCCTTCGCTGCGGGCAACGCAGCCGGTTTTTCGACCACCGCAACAAACACCCTTGGGGGCTCACACCATGTCATTCCGGTTCAAGGCGCTGGATCAGCGTGTCGTACTCTCCGTCGCCATCGCACTCACGCTCGCGGGCTGCCAGAAGAAGCCGGAGCCTGCAGCCGAGGCCCCGGCCGCCGCCGCACCTGCACCCGTGTCCGACGTGCTCGAAGGCCAGGTCGACGTCGTCGCGTGGGCCGGTTACCTGGAGCGCGGCGAGACCGATAAGAATTACGACTGGGTGACCCCGTTCGAAAAGGACACGGGCTGCAAGGTCAACGTCAAGGTCGCCGGCACGTCCGATGAAATGGTCTCGTTGATGACGCAGGGCGGTTACGACCTCGTCACGGCCTCGGGCGACGCCTCGTTGCGCCTCATCCGCGGCGGCACGGTGCAGCCGGTCGACATCGCGCGCGTCCCCAGCTACGCGAACGTCGACGACCGCCTGAAGGAAGGCGCCTGGCACTTCGTGGACGGCAAGCACTATGGCACCCCGTACCAGTGGGGCCCGAACGTGCTGATGTACAACACCAAGGCGTTCAAGACCGCTCCGACGTCCTGGTCGGTGGTGTTCGAGGAAGGGAAGCTCGCCGACGGCAAGAGCAACAAGGGCCGCACGCAGGCCTATGAAGGCCCGATCTACATCGCCGATGCGGCGCTGTACCTGATGGCGAAGAAGCCGGAACTCGGCATCAAGGATCCATACGAGCTGAACGAGCAGCAGTACGCCGCCGTGCTCGAGCTGCTACGCAAACAGCACCCATTGATCCAACGCTACTGGCACGACGCGAACGTGCAGGTGCAGGACTTCACCAACGAAGGCGTCGTGGCGTCGAGCTCCTGGCCATTCCAGGTCAACACGCTGGTCGCGAACAAGCAGGCGGTCGCGAGCGTGGTACCCGACGAGGGTGCCACGGGCTGGGCCGACACGACGATGCTGGCCGCCAACGCCAAGCATCCCAACTGCGCCTACAAGTGGATGGAGTGGTCGCTGAACGCCAAGGTGCAGGGCGACGTCGCCTCGTGGTTCGGCTCGGTGCCGGCCGTGCCCGCCGCGTGCAAGGGCACCGCGCTGCTGACCGACACGGGTTGCGCAACGAACGGCTTCGACAAGTTCGACAAGATCCATTTCTGGCGCACGCCGGAAGCGACTTGCGCGACCCAGGGCACCTGCGTGCCGTACAGCCGCTGGGCCACGGACTTCGTTGCGGTGATGGGCGGCCGGTAACGGTCCCCTCGCCTTGGGAAACGAGGCGGCGCTGCCCGCGGGCGCCGCCTTTTTTGATCCCCAGGATTCCATGACAGCCGCCATCGAATTGCGTGACTCGAGCCGGGCCTTCGGCACCGTCGTCGCGCTCGACCGGGTCTCGCTGACGATCGCGCAGGGCGAATTCTTCGCGCTGCTCGGGCCGTCCGGCTCCGGCAAGACCACCTGCCTGCGACTCGTCGCGGGCTTCGACCAGCCCGACAGCGGGCAGATCCTGCTCGACGGCCACGACGTCACGGGCGTGCCGCCGTTCGACCGCAACGTGAACACCGTCTTCCAGGACTACGCGCTGTTCCCGCACATGAGCGTGGCGGAGAACGTGGCGTACGGCCCGCGCGTGCGCGGCGTGAAATCCTCGGAGCGCCTCGCGCGCGCCAACGAAATGCTCGAGCTGGTGCGGCTCGGATCGTTCGGCGAGCGCCGCCCTGCGCAACTCTCGGGCGGGCAGAAGCAGCGCGTGGCGCTGGCTCGCGCCCTGATCAACAAGCCGAAAGTGCTGCTGCTCGACGAGCCGCTCGGCGCGCTCGACCTCAAGCTGCGCGAGGAAATGCAGGCGGAACTGAAGGGCCTGCAGCAGCGGCTCGGCATCACGTTCGTGTTCGTCACGCACGACCAGGGCGAGGCGCTCAGCATGGCGGATCGCGTCGCCGTGTTCAGCCAGGGCCGCATCGAGCAGCTCGACACGCCGCGCGAGCTGTACAACCGGCCGCGCACCGCATTCGTCGCGAACTTCGTCGGCAGCGCCAACGTCGTCGAGGCCGCGCTCGCCGAACGCCTGACCGGGAAGCGCCAGCCCTTTGCGATCCGCCCCGAGCTGATCGAAATCCTCGATGCGGGTGAACGAGTGCCGGACGGCTCGGTCAGCTGCGAAGGCACGCTCGACAACGTGCTGTACCACGGCGCGAGCAGCCGCTGCCACGTGCGCATCGACGAGCAGACCGTGCTCGCAGTCGCGCGGGCCGAATCCGCAACCGGCACGGCGGGCCTGCGCGAAGGCGACCGCGTACGACTCGCCTGGCGACCGGAGAGCGCGGTCGCCCTGGAATCGGCCTGAGTCCAGACGTGACAGCACGCACGCTCAACGCCCGGGGACGCAGCACGTTCTACGTCGCGCTGCTGCTCGCCCCGCCGCTGCTGTGGCTCGGCACCGTGTACCTCGGCTCGCTGTTCGCGCTGCTGATGCAGAGCTTCTACGCGATCGACGAGTTCACGGCGAAGATCGTTCCCGAGTTCACGCTGAAGACGTACCGGCAGCTCGTCTCGCAGCCCGCGCACATCGACATCGTGGTGCGCACGGTCTCGATGGCCATCGCGGTCACGATCGCTGCGGCGGTCATCGCCTTCCCCGTGGCGAATTACATGGCGCGCCACGCCGGCCCGAAGATGAAGGCATTCTTCTACGTCGGCGTGATGCTGCCGATGTGGATCAGCTACCTCGTCAAGGTCTACGCCTGGCGCCTGATCCTCGCGAAGGAAGGCATCGTGTCGTGGTTCTTCGGCGCGCTCGGCCTCACGCCGGTGCTGGACAAGGCGCTGTCGATGCCGGTGCTCGGCGGGCCGTCGCTCGCCTCGTCGTACCTCGGCATGTTCATCGTATTCGTGTACATGTGGCTGCCGTTCATGATCCTGCCGCTCGCTGCCGCGCTCGAGCGCGTGCCGGGTTCGTTGCTGCAGGCATCGGCCGATCTCGGCGCGCGCCCCGGGCAGACGTTCCGCAACGTCGTGCTGCCGCTCGCGCTGCCCGGCCTCGCGGCCGGCTCCATCTTCACGTTCGCGCTGACGCTCGGCGACTACATCATCCCGAGCATCGTGGGCGCGCCCGGGTACTTCATCGGCATGATGGTGTACCAGCAGCAGGGCACGGCCGGAAACCTGCCGCTCGCGGCGGCGTTCTCGGTGGTGCCCATCGTGCTGATCGCGTTGTACCTCGCGCTGGCGCGCCGGCTGGGAGCCTTCGATGCGCTCTGACCGTCGCAAGCGCGACTGGAACGGCGCCTCGTTCGGCTCGAAGCTCGCCGCGGCGGCCGGCCTCGTGTTCCTGCACGCGCCGGTGTGGGTGATCGCGCTCTACGCGTTTACGACGGAAGACCGCACCTACCAGTTCCCACCGCCCGGACTGACCCTGCATTGGTTCCAGGTGGCGTTCGCGCGCGAGGACATCTGGGCGGCGATGCGTCTCTCGCTCGAAGTGGCGGCCATCGCGACGCTGGCCGCGATCGTGCTCGGATCGTTCGCGGCGTTCGCGCTGGCGCGCAAACCCTTCCCGGGCAAGGACACGATCACGCTGCTGTTCGTGCTGCCCATTGCGCTGCCCGGCATTCTCACGGGCCTCGCGCTCCTCACCGGCATCCGCACGGTCGGCATCGAGCCCGGCTTCTGGACCATCGTCGCGGGCCATGCGACGTTCTGCCTCGTCATCGTTTACAACAATGTCATCGCGCGCCTGCGCCGCATCCCGAGCAGCTGGATCGAGGCATCGCAGGATCTCGGCGCGCGCGGTCCGCAGACGTTCCTGTACGTGCTGTTGCCGCAGATCGCCACGGCGTTGCTCGCGGGCGGCATGCTGGCCTTCGCCTTGTCGTTCGACGAGATCATCGTCACGCTGTTCACGGCGGGCCACGAGAAGACGTTGCCCATCTGGTTCTACAGTGAACTGTTCCGCCCGCGGGACCGGCCCGTCACCAACGTGGTCGCCGTCATGGTGATCCTGGTGACGCTGCTGCCGATCCTGCTGGCGTATTACCTGACCAAGCCGGACGAAAACGCCTCCGGGGCGTAAGTCCGCGATCCACACTCACGAGGTTCCGGACATGCAGACGAAGCTCCTCATCAACGGCAAGCTGGTTGCGGGCGCGGGCAAGGTCGAGGAGGTGCTGAACCCCTCCACCGGCAAGGTGATGGCCAGGGTGGCCGAGGCCTCTCGCGAGCAGATCGATGCGGCGGTGAAGGCGGCGGACGCAGCCTTCGACGGCTGGTCGCGCACGGCGCCGAAGGATCGCGCCACGCTGCTGCTGAAGCTCGCGGATCGCATCGAAGCCGACGGCCCGGCATTCGCGAAGCTCGAGTCGCTGAACTGCGGCAAGCCGCTCGCAGCTGCGCTCGGCGACGAGATCCCGGCCATCGCGGACGTGTTCCGCTTCTTCGCGGGCGCGTGCCGCTCGATGACGGGCGCCGTGGCGGGTGAATACCTCGCCGGCTTCACGAGCATGATCCGCCGCGACCCGATCGGCGTCGTCGCCTCGATCGCGCCCTGGAATTACCCGCTGATGATGGCGGCGTGGAAACTCGGGCCGGCGATTGCCGCGGGTAACACCGTGGTACTGAAACCTTCGGAGCAGACGCCGCTGACGGCGCTGAAGCTCGGCGAACTGCTGGCCGAGATCTTTCCTGCCGGCGTCGTGAACATCGTGACGGGCCGCGGCCACACCGTTGGCGCGCCGCTCACGAAGCACCCGAAGGTGCGGATGGTCTCGCTGACCGGTGACGTGGCCACGGGCGAGAAGATCCTCGCGCAGGCCGCCACCGGCATCAAGCGAACGCACCTCGAACTCGGCGGCAAGGCGCCGGTGATCGTGTTCGACGATGCGGACGTCGAATCGGTCGTCGCCGGCGTGCGCACGTTCGGCTACTACAACGCGGGCCAGGACTGCACCGCCGCCTGCCGCATCTACGCGGGCGCCAAGGTGTACGACAAGCTCGTCGCGGATCTTTCGTCGGCGGTCAGCACGATCAAGACGGGGCTGCAGACGGCGAAGGGCGTGGAGATGGGCCCGCTGATCAGCGCCGCGCAGCGCGATCGAGTCGCGGGTTTCGTGGCTCGTGCGAAGAGGCAGAGGCACATCGAGGTCACTGCCGGCGGCAACGCGGGCAGCGGCGGCGGTTTCTTCTACGAGCCGACGGTGATCGCGAACGCGCGCCAGACGGACGAGATCGTGCAGCGCGAAGTGTTCGGCCCCGTGGTTTCGGTGACGCGCTTCAAGGATCCGGAGCAGGCGATTTCGTGGGCGAACGATTCGGAGTACGGCCTCGCCTCCTCCGTGTGGACCCAGGACGTCGGCAAGGCGCTCACGGTCGCGTCGCGGCTGCAGTACGGCTGCACCTGGATCAACACGCACTTCATGCTGGTGAGCGAGATGCCGCACGGCGGTGTCAAGCGCTCCGGTTACGGCAAGGATCTCTCGGCGTACGCACTCGAGGACTACACCGTGGTGCGGCACGTGATGGCGAAGCTCTGACGAGCACCTCTCCCGTTTACGGGAGAGGTCGCCCCGCGGGGCGGGTGAGGGTCCTAAGAATCCCTCACCCCTCGCGATGCCGCCCCGCCGCGTGCAGGTCTGCGATCGGGAAGTTCTCGAAGAAAATAGGCAAAGCGCGTGCGCCCGTTCGCGAGCACGGCAGCCGCGACCTCCGTGCGCTTGTCCTCCGGGATGGACTGCCAGATGCCGGGGCCCAGGTCGTGGTGCTTGTCACCGTGGTTGAAGACCCGGCTCCAGGGCGTCTCCTCGCGCAGCGCGCGCTCGATGCGTATTGCCACGTCGTCGGGAAACACCTGCGGAATGTGCACGCGGCCGTGCTTCGCAAACACCGCGGCACAGAACTGCAGGTTGATGCCGGGTCGCAGGCGAACTTCCGGTCCGGTCACCGTCGAATGTGGTTCGGCCATGGCTCCCTCGAGCACCTTGCTCGTTGCGCAGTTTTCCATTCCGAGCTGTCACTTGCGTGCGGCTTCTCGACGTAACCTCACGAAGTGCAATCGAAAATTCATCTCTTGTTCACATGACCGGCGCTGGGTCCCGGCACCATCCAGACCGTCAAGACAGCCCCCCGAAGTACTCTTGACGTTGACCTGAGGCGGCGAGGCAGCATCAGCCGAAAATCGGCAGCAAGGACGGATGCGTTAAGCCCTCAAAGCCGACGACCCCCGCCGGGGCAGGATTCCCCCTCCTGCTTCGGCGTATTTTTCCCATGCTTGCAGAAGGACTACAACTCAGCCAGCAGCCTGTCGATCATGCCGGCCGCCTGGGCACCGTAGCCGCCGTCGAACAGGTTGTAATGATTGAGGACGTGGTAGAGGTTGTACAAGGTGCGCCGGGTGTCGGCGCCCGCGTCGAGCGGCTGTGCTTCCGAATACGCGGCATGGAACGCCGGGCCGAACCCGCCGAACAGTCGCGTCATCGCAAGATCCGTCTCGCGATCACCGTAGTAGACGGCGGGGTCGAAAATCACCGGCGCACCCGACCGCCGCTCCATCGCCCAGTTGCCGCCCCACAGGTCGCCGTGCAGCAGCGACGGCCGCGGCCGATATCCGGTGAAGAACGCGGGGCAGGACTCGACGACGCGCCTGCCGCGCTCGATGACGCGTGAATCGAGGCCGTTCCGCTCGGCGAGATCCAGCTGAAAGCCGAGCCGGTGCGTGCCGAAAAATTGCGGCCAATCGGTAGAAGGGTCGTTCCGCTGCGCCGTGCGGCCGATCGTGTTGTCGCGGTGCCAGCCGAACTGCGTACCGACGACTTCGTGCATCGCCGCGAGCTGTCGCCCGAGCAGCGCTTCGCCTTGGGCAGTCCGTGAACCGAAGTCGATCCACTCGAGCACGAGTGCGGCCTCCGGGCCGGCGCCTTCCAGCGCCAGGACCTGGGGAACGCGCAGCGCCCGCGCCTCGGACAGTTCACGCAATCCAGCCGCTTCCGCTTCGAATACGCCGGCTTCCGCGGCCGGAGCGATCTTGACGAACACGGGGCCCGCATCCGTCTCCCAACGCACGCAACGATGGATGCTGCCGCCCGACACCTCGCTCGCCGGCGCAGGCGCGAACCTCCGTCCGAGCGCGCGTCCCAGCAGGTCGGGCAGCATCGTCGCCGTCAGAGTCGACGGGCCTGGTCGCGCAGCATGCGGCCGAAACCCTGTGCATCGTAGAACGCGTCGAGCGTCGACAGGTCCGGCCGGCCGCGCTCGAGATCATCGAGGGCGGCTTCGAGCGGCATGTCGCACGCGATCTGCGTCAGCCGCTGCGACAGGAACGCCGCCTCGCGATGCTCGCGCAGGCTTTCGGCCACGAACGCCGCGCCGCGGAATTTCAGCGTCGGAACTGCGTCGAGATTGTCGAACACGCCGGGCAGCGTGTCGAAATGCTTCAGCAGCTTCTGCGCCGTCTTGCGGCCCACGCCCGGCACGCCGGGAATGTTGTCCACCGCGTCGCCCATCAGCGCCAGGAAATCCGCCATGCGCTCGGGGATGACGCCGAAGCGCTCTTCGATGTCGTCGTAGCCGTAGCGCACGTCGGCGATCGCGTCGAAATACGTGTCGGCGCGCGAGACGAGCTGCGTGAGGTCCTTGTCGCGGCTGACGATCGTGACGGGCATGCCGGCCGCCTGCGCTCGCGTGGCGAGCGCGCCGATGATGTCGTCGGCCTCGTAGCGCGAACTGCCGTACTGCGCGATGCCGAGCGCGTCCACGACTTCGCGGCAAAGCGCGAATTGCCGCTTCAGCTCCACGGGCGCCGGCTCGCGGTTGGCCTTGTAGGCGGGGTAGATCTCGTTGCGGTACGACTGCTCGAGGCTCTCGTCGAACGCGACGGCGATGTGCTTCGGCGACTCGCGCTGCAGCAGGTCGCCGAGGAAGCGCGCAAAGCCGTGGACCGCGTTGACCGGGTTGCCGTCCGGATCGACCACGTCGATCGGCACCGAGTAGTACGCGCGGAAGATGAAGACGCTGGCATCGACAAGGTAGAGCACGGGCGGCATTCTGCGCGAGCCCGGGTCCTGCCGCCACCGCCACGGAGCGCGTCGCCGATGCCCATCGAGATCGTGCCGATCCAGCGACGCCACATCGCGGGCTTTCGCTCCGTGCTCGACGGCGTCGCGCGCGAGAGACGCTACCTGGCGTTCCTCGAGGCGCCGCCCGCCGATCGGGTGCGCCGTTTCGTGCTGGGCAACCTGAAGAGCGGCGCCGCGCAGTTCGTCGCGCTCGACGGCGAGCAGGTGGTCGGCTGGTGCGACGTTACGCCGAAGAACCATGAGACCTTGCGTCACAGCGGCACGCTCGGCATGGGGGTCGCGGCGACCCACCGCGGCCAGGGCATCGGCACTCGGCTGATGGCGGCGACGCTGGACGCCGCCACGGCGAACGGCCTGAGCCGCGTCGAACTGATCGTGCGGTCCGACAATACGACGGCTATTGCCTTGTACCGGCGGTTCGGCTTTGAAACGGAGGGAACGCTGCGCCGCTACATGAAGGTGGACGGCGCCTGGTTCGACGCCCTGCTGATGGCCAAGCTGCGACAGTAGGGAAAAATAGGGGACACTCACTAGGTTTCGCGTTGCCAGCGAAACCTAGTGAGTGTCCCCTATTTTCCTTTTGAGGCGCTGGTGCAGCGGGCTCGAGCGCGGGAAATGCGCGAGCAGGTACTCCATCTGGTCCGCCAGCACGCGCCGGCCCTTCAGGTAGATGTACTCGGCGTAACTCGGCGTGAAGGGAATCGCGATCAGCTGCAGCTTGGCCTGCTCCGGCGTCCGCCACGCCTTGAGGTTGTTGCAGCGACGGCAGGCCGTGACGACGTTCTTCCAGGTGTCGGAGCCCCCGCGCGACAGCGGCGTCACGTGATCCCGCGACAGCTGGCTCGACGGAAACCGCTGCCCGCAGTACATGCAGATGTGCGCGTCCCGGCGGAACAGCGTCTCGTTGTTGAGGGGCGGCACGTAGCCGGTGTGCACGTTGCCGGGATTGTGGCTGTGCCCGACGGTCGCGATCATCGAACTGACCTGGACGATCGTCCTGGACCCGGTCCGGGCGTTCACCCCGCCGCGCAGGCTGAAGAGGTTCTGGCCGAAGGCGTAGGCCACCTGGCCCATGAAATGCAGCCGGACCGCATCCCGGTAGTCGATCCACTCCAGTGGCATCCCCGAGACGTCCGTGCGCAGAACCTCCTGAGAGAGGGCGTACATGTGCAGAAGATACGGCACTGCTGTGCAATAATTCAACGTTTCGTGCTGCTGGACCAGAACTAGAAACTCCAGCCGCCACAGTCATTTACGCTGCCCGGGCGGAGCCCTGCACAGGACGAGGTCACCATGTCACTGACGATCGGAGTGCCACGCGAGATTTTTGCCGGCGAGAAACGCGTCGCCGCGGTGCCCGAGGTGGTCGAGAAACTGATCAAGCTCGGCTTTTCCGTCGCCGTGGAGAGCGGAGCCGGGGCGGCTGCGAACTTCGCCGACGACACCTACCAGGCCGCAGGCGCCCGGGTCGCCGGCACAGCCGCCGAACTGATGGCCAGCGCCGACATCCTCTTCAAGGTGCGCGCGCCGACGGTCGACGAAATCGCGCTGATGAAGCCGGGCACCACGCTCATCGGCTTCATCTGGCCCGCGCAGAACCCGCAGCTCATGCAGCAGCTGGCGGATCGCAAGCTGACCGTGCTGGCCATCGACTCCTTGCCGCGACAGCTCTCGCGCGCCCAGAAGATGGACGCACTCACCTCCATGGCCAGCATCAGCGGTTACCGCGCGGTGATCGAGGCCGCCAACGCCTTCGGCCGCTTCTTCAACGGTCAGGTCACCGCCGCCGGCAAGATTCCGCCGGCCAAGGTCTTCGTCGCCGGCGCCGGTGTCGCCGGCCTGGCGGCGATCGGCACGGCCGCCAACCTGGGCGCCATCGTGCGCGCCAACGACACGCGCGCCGAGGTCGCCGACCAGGTCGTGTCGCTCGGCGGCGAGTTCGTCAAGGTCGATTACGAAGAAGAGGGCTCGGGTGGCGGCGGCTACGCCAAGGTGATGAGCGAGGGCTTCCAGCAGGCGCAGCGCGAGATGTACGCCAAGCAGGCCAAGGACGCGGACATCATCATCACCACCGCCCTGATTCCGGGCAAGCCTGCACCAAAGCTCATCACCGCCGAGATGGTGCAGAGCATGAAGCCGGGCAGCGTCATCGTCGACATGGCCGGCGAGCAGGGCGGCAACTGCGAACTCACCGTTCCCGGCGAGGCCGTGGTCCGCCACGGTGTCACCATCATCGGCTACACCGACCTGGTCAGCCGCCTGGCCAAGCAGTCGTCGACCCTCTATTCGACGAACCTGTTGCGCGTGACCGAGGAGCTCTGCAAAACCAAGGACGGCGTCATCAACGTCAACATGGACGACGACGCCATTCGCGGCCTGACGGTCATCAAGGAGGGCAGCATCACCTGGCCGCCGCCGGCACCGAAGTTGCCGGCCGCACCGCCGCAGCAGGCGAAGCCCGCGGCCGCGTCGCCCGCGAAGAAGTCGGGCCACGGCCATGGCGCCGGCGAGCCCGCGTCGGTGAAGAGCCTGGCCGTGACTTTCGGCGTCGGCGCGCTGCTGTTCTGGCTGGTCGGAGCCTACGCACCGGCCTCGTTCCTCGCGCACTTCACCGTCTTCGTGCTGGCCTGCTTCATCGGCTACATGGTGATCTGGAACGTCACGCCCGCGTTGCACACGCCGCTGATGAGCGTGACCAACGCCATCTCGAGCATCATCGCGGTCGGCGCGCTGATCCAGGTGGCGCCTCCGCTGCTGGCAGGGACGGAGGGGCGGCCCGATGCGCTGATCCTCGGTCTTGCAGTCGCCGCGCTCACGCTCACCGCGGTCAACATGTTCGGCGGGTTCGCCGTCACCCGTCGCATGCTTGCGATGTTCCGGAAGTAAGGGGCGCAGGCATGTCCGCAAATATCGCAACGATGGCCTACATCGCCGCCATCATCCTGTTCATCCTGAGCCTGGGCGGCCTCTCGAATCCCGAGACTTCGCGGCGCGGCAACGTCTTCGGCATCATCGGCATGGCCATTGCCGTGCTCGCGACGGTGTTCGGACCACGGGTCACCGCCGCAGGCCTTCCCTGGATCGTCGGTTCGCTCGCCGTGGGCGGCAGCATCGGCTTGTACGCGGCGCGCAAGGTGCAGATGACGCAGATGCCGGAGCTGGTCGCAATCATGCACAGCCTCGTCGGTCTCGCGGCGTGCCTCGTCGGCTACGCGAGCTACGTCGACACCTCGATCGAGTTCGTCGGCGCGGAGAAGGCCATCCACGAAGTCGAGATCTACCTCGGCATCCTGATCGGCGCGATCACGTTCTCGGGCTCGGTCATCGCCTTCGGCAAGTTGTCCGGCAAGATCGGCGGCAAGCCGATGCTGCTGCCCGCGCGGCACTGGCTCAATCTCGCGGGGCTGCTCGGGGTGATCTGGTTCGGCTGGCAATTCCTGCACGCGCACGACATCCCGTCGGGCATGGCGCCGCTCGCGATCATGACTGCGATCGCGCTGCTCTTCGGCGTGCACATGGTGATGGCGATCGGCGGCGCCGACATGCCGGTCGTGGTCTCGATGCTCAACAGCTACTCCGGCTGGGCGGCGGCGGCGACCGGCTTCATGCTTTCGAACGACCTGCTGATCGTCACCGGCGCGCTCGTCGGTTCGTCCGGCGCGATCCTCTCGTACATCATGTGCCGCGCGATGAATCGCAATTTCATCAGCGTCATCGCCGGCGGCTTCGGCACGGGCGGCGGCACGACCCCGGCCGCGGCAGGCGCGCAACCGGCCGGAGAAGTCACGCCGATCAGCTCGGTCGAGACCGCCGAGCTGCTGCGCTCGGCAAAGAGCGTGATCATCGTGCCGGGCTACGGCATGGCCGTCGCACAGGCCCAGCACACCGTGTACGAGATCACGAAGTTCCTGCGCGAAAAGGGTGTCAACGTGCGCTTCGGCATCCACCCGGTCGCGGGCCGCATGCCGGGCCACATGAACGTGCTGCTCGCCGAGGCCAAGGTGCCGTACGACATCGTCATGGAGATGGACGAGTTGAACGACGACTTCCCGGACACCGACGTCTCGATGGTGATCGGCGCCAACGACATCGTGAACCCGGCGGCCGAGGACGATCCGACCAGCCCGATCGCGGGCATGCCCGTGCTGCAGGTGTGGAAGTCGAAGACCTCGATCGTGATGAAGCGCTCGATGGCCTCGGGTTACGCGGGCGTCGACAATCCGCTGTTCTACAAGGAGAACAACCGGATGCTGTTCGGCGACGCCAGGAAGATGCTCGACGAGGTGCTCGTCGCGTTGAAGGGCTGATTGGCGCGATTTGAGTGCGAAGCGCTGAGGGGCTACCGCCAGAAAGTGCCCGCCTCACCTGAACCGTCTCTGTTTGGGTCGACGGAAACTTGCTGGCTCTTCTCGCTCTCAACGCCCTGCAGACGAAAAAATACTCGTCCCGAGAAACCGGGTCTTTCAACAGAATAGGCCAGGAGCAATCGTACGAGGGGGCGTGCCAATTGCAGTCGTTGCTCGAAAATCTCGGGTCGCTCATCCGTGGCCCCAGCGGCGGTCGCCGTCCGCAATCACGTCCTTCCGAGACGGCATGTTCATCGGCCCATGCTTGACGGCAAGCGTCCGGGTGTACGGCCACACAGTGGCGAACCGGGTTGCAGCGGAAGATCAGCAGCGAGTGATGGGAATCGAACCCAAGTGACCGGAGTTCCGCGACCTCTCGGTCTCATCGTCATAGCGTGGATCTTCGAATCTCAACGCATTCAGCTGGGCGTCTTAGCAGCCATGTATTTGCTGACAGCCTGGTACGCACTGAATTTCAGCCCCGCCTTGTAGAGGGACACCTGAGACGCGCTGCAAGGGCCTGTAAGAGGTAGCCCAATCAGCGAGGTCCGCTTCGGGTCGGCTTCTCCGTGACGGTCTGCCGTCGGGCGCCGGTGCGGGGTGTGGTAGCACGGTCAGGGTTCGCGATCGTCAGTACTCGTGGCGGGGCCTGATCATTCTCGTCGGCCCGGCTCATTGCGCAGTGGGCTTTCAATTCCGCAATACACGAAATAGCCAATGGTGAATACCACTACCGTGAGATCGACCGCAAATGGAAGCCAGAAACCAGCGACGAACGGTTGCCTGGCGTTGGCAAGCACGAGCCATACCATGAATGCCTTCTCGAGAACGCTGTAGAGGGCGATCGGGAGGCGCCACGCGGGGAAGATCGCCGCCCCCATCATGAACAGGCCCATGAGCCCGACCATGATTCCCCAATGCTGGATGATGATCGTATATTCAACCAGGAAGGGAAGTTTTGCGATGTTTGGCGTGGCCCAGGAGGGGAAGAATGCAAAGATCCCTATAAGTGCCGTTCCCGCACCGGTCAGCAGGTAGAAGGGTCGGAAGGTTCGGGAAAAAAAGCCCTCAAGATTTGGCATGTTGAAGCTGCTCCTGTGGCAACGCGGCTGGACCAATCTCACCGGACTGCTCGGCAGCGGCGGCATTTCCTGGCCGGGGACGAAAGCCTGCCGGCTCGGGTGCGGCAGATCGCGGCTGTTCTCGCTGAAAAAGGCTACAGAGGTGCGCGAGGTGCCGCCCCAGATGCCCGACCAAGCAGACCCCTTACCCCTTCAATCCCCTAAATCGAAGTAACATACGAGCCATAGATACAGCGTGGCTCGACCCGCACGGTATGGAACCGATGCGGGTTCAACACTCATTGCCTCTGCATCCCGCCATAGAGTCCGGTGTCTTCCTTCGTCAGGCCAGTTCGGCCATGCATTGCGCCAGCGACATCACTTCCACCTTGGGACGGAGCGTGTAGCGCACCGAGCCCGGGTACACCACGAACAACCGATGTAGTTCAAGATCTTCGAGCGCTGAACCCATCGACGGCGTCATCGTCGGTGCATCAGCCCGCTTGATCTCAACTCCAATACGCTGCCCCTTCAGAAACAGTAGCAGATCGAGTTCCGCTCCGGCCTGCGTTCGCCAGTAGTAGGCTTTGGCCTTGGGCAACTGAGCGAGAAGTTGCTCGATGATGAACCCCTCCCATGACCCACCGACGACCGGATGCCCATCGAGTTGCCGGCGATCGCCTATTCCGAGCAACGTATGCAGGAGCCCCGAATCCCGAATGTAAACCTTCGGGGACTTTACCAACCGTTTACCAACGTTCGCGTACCAAGGCTCGAGCACGCGCACAACAAGCGCGCCGGATAGAGCGTCGAGATGGCGCCTGGCGGTCGTATGAGCCTCGCCCAAGGATCGCCCGATCTCCGAGCTGTTCCATATGCCGCCTGAGTAGTGCGCGGTCATCGTCCAGAACCGGCGCATCGTGCCGGAGGGCACCTTCACGCCGAGTTGAGCCAAATCACGCTCAAGGAAAGTGCGGATGAAATCCTCGCGCCACGCGGTACTGGCGGATTCCGTGCGCGCCAGGAACGAGCGCGGAAAACCGCCGCGCAACCATAATCGGTCGAGATCCGGCCGGTTGATCTCTTCAAGCGTGAATCCGGCCATCTCGACTATGGCAATCCGGCCCGCCAGAGTTTCGGAACTCTGGCGTAGTAACTCCGGCGATGCGCTGCCAAGAATGAGAAAACGCGCTCGAACCGGCTTGCGGTCCGACAATACCCTGAGAATCGGGAAGAGATCGGGATGACGCTGCACCTCATCAATCACGATCAGCCCGCGCAACGATTCCAGCGCCGTCATGGGCTCGGATAGCCGAGCCAGATCGACAGGATTTTCCAGATCGAAGTAAGTGCTCTTCGAGGTACCAGCAAGCTGCCGCGCGAGTGTGGTCTTGCCGCACTGGCGGGGACCGAGCAGCGCCACCGCGGGACTCGTTCTTAGGCCAGCGCGCAGCCTGGTTAAGAGCTGGGGCCGTTTCAGCATGCCTTGTATAATGAGCGATCACCGCTCAATATTCAAGGCCTCAGTTCGGCTTGGTCACTCCCACTCAATTGTTGCCAGGCAATCTAAGTGACGATGATCAATGAGTTCCTCGAGCGCAGTAATGCTGTTCTACCGTCAGGTTGACCGACAAGAACCGTCGCTGGGCACCGATAGTGCGCGACTGATGCCGAAGGTTTCTGTTCACGAGGCACCGGCGCGCGGCGAAAGCCCAGGCCGCTGCCCTGCCCATCACGTCACCGGATACAGCTTCGGAAACCAGCGTTCGACGACATCGATGGGAAAGCCCAGCCGTAACGGCGCTCTGTGCGAGCCCGATACCAGCAACCGCCTTTCCACCAGAGCGGAAATCACACGGCGGGCCGTCCGTTCGCTCGTGTCGATCAGCCCCGGGACACGCCCTCGCTCCAGTTCCCCAGCGAGCAATGCCTCGCGGAGCACTGCGAAGCTGCGCTTCGGGAGTCGCTCCGCGCTTTCCTCGTCACGAACATACAGCTCCATGCGACGTTGAAGCTCGGACGGGTCGAGCAGCTCCCGCATGTAGCGAATCTGGTCGAGGCAGATCTCCAGAAAGAATCTGCAGAAATCGATCAGCGCGTCCTGGGACAAGGCCCCTCGCCCATCGAGATCGTTCCTGCGAGGCTCATCGGCTGCCATCAACAAGCGTTTATAGTCACCAGAATCGCGAGCCAACCCGCGGGACACGGACCACAGCGCCGAACCGATTCCGATTTCCAGCAGCATGGCGTGAGACATCAGCCGCGCAACGCGACCGTTGCCATCGAGGAACGGATGAATCCAGAGAAAGCGGTGGTGTGCCGCGGCAACGGCAATCACCTGCCGCGGCTTCGTGAGCCGGGTCGCATCGTAGGCTGCCTCGAATCTGCGCAGGAATGCCGGAAGATCCTCGGATGCGGGCGCGACATGCCGACCCACTGCGACCGTGCGCGATCGCAGCTGACCTGGGACGACGTAAATGCGCTCCCCAGAGTCTGGATTCAGGGCAACGAGCAGGCTCTCGGGTAGCCGCTTGCAGAATTCCCGATGCGTCCATTCAATGAACGCACGCGCGACCGGGGGGCGCGGCAGGTCGCCGACTCGCTCATCAATCATCTGCTGCACTTCGATGTGAGCCCGTGCCTCCAGCTGCAGATCCCGGCGATGCGGGTCACTGGAATAGTCGGCCGCCAGGGCA
>Ga0315290_10001303_pt1 | contig 17147 bp, 14 predicted proteins | sample YL17G12_0_MG_FD_203627 | JGI IMG/M metagenome (GOLD analysis project Ga0315290, IMG submission 203627) | Sediment microbial communities from Yellowstone Lake, YNP, Wyoming, USA - YL17G12_0 | ecosystem: Environmental > Aquatic > Freshwater > Lake > Sediment | place: USA: Wyoming | collected... | reverse complement strand
TAATAATGGTGCGCTCATGTTTTTTCCTGCTTGGGAATATTCAGAATGTATGCGCCGGTTAATGCCAGACCAAGATTGACGGTGGACAACAAGGCAGCGACCAGGATGGAACTTTCCACTGCAGCGTATAGGATTTCGAACCCTGCCAGGACAGTCAACAGGGCAATGATCACCCGGAAAGGCTGGTCGCTGATGCCGAGTTGAAGCAATCCCATTCCAACCAGGAGGAGGCTACCCCAGGCGAACGGAAGGCTGAGGCCCAACCAGCTAGAGCCGCGCAAGGAAAGTACAAATGTGGAGGCCATGATGATCCCGGCGGAAAAAAGACAAAATAATCGCCCTTGAGGCCGTGATGCATCACTCTCTTCCGATGGGTCAGAATTATGTTGCGCAATGACGAGAACTGCGCAGGCCATCCAGCCAGTGATCAGTTTGGCAGCGGCCATTGAGACAGTCCACGGGGTTTGGACCAGCCAGAAAATGCTCAAATATTGAACTGCTAGTAAACCAATACCCCAGTGCCAGTCCCGGTGGACCAGTAAACCGATGGAAGTCATTAAGGCAAAAATACAGGCTAACCAATTTAGGATGGTATTCAAGACTACCGGCCTCGTGTGGAGATGACAGAAAGGATTAAAACGAGCAGCAGTAATGACCAGAGCAAACCGCCTTCTCCTTCCAGAGATGATGTAATCAGGTCTGATATTCTTCGGAAAAAACCATATATGGCGGTCAGCAGGTAATAGATCCGCTCGAAGCGGAATATCCGCGTCCACTGGCTGGAGCTACTGGCAGGCACCAGCCGGACCAGGACGGTAAGCGCCAGCGTTGTAAACCCAGCTGTCAGTACGATGACGATAATAGCTGCCCACCATAGGCCGAGGCTGCGCGCCCCGTCCCAGCCCCACAGGCCGAGCAGGACGGCAATTGCAAAAAGCAGGAACAGCCCGAGCTGGTACAGAACCTTCGCCCATTTGTCCTGAGATTCAAAACTGGTTTCTCCGGGATGAAGGGTGTGGCGGATGAACCCAGCCATCAATAACGCCTGAGCAGGAAGAAATGGGATGACAAATAACCAGGAATTCTGGTTTCCGGTCTGCCAGACGGATGCGGCGGGGGAGAAAGGCAGGGATGAAAGGCCCCAGAGAGCAAGCAATGGCAACCAGATGGTACTCCTTTGGCGGGCCGAGAAAAGGAACAACAATCCACCTCCCAGGATAAGCATAATGCCCCAGCCGATGCTCCCAGATGGATTGCCGCGCAGACTCGCGGCGACGGACAAGGATGCCATTCCCAGAACCCAAAACGGACGGCCCAGGATTTCATCTGAGGCACGTACCCACATCCAGCCAGCATATAGGGCGGCGACCGCTGCCAAAATGAGTAGATATGGCAGCATGGAGGATTTCAAGGCATTGGGCGGAATGCGTGCCAGCAGCGACAGGCTGGCTGCCGCCGAGACAAGCCGTAGGGAGGTGCCAAATCCGCGGCGGAGAACGTTTTCTTTCAGATAAGGTAAATGCAGGGGTAAGACGCCCAGTCGCAAGCCTGCAGCGAGCAATAGGTAAATCCCGGCGCTGGCAGGGGTGGTGAGGAAGTTCATCTGTATTCCACCTGACGTGCTGACCAGGTTGGCCCACAAGACGAGCCCGGTTCCAGCTACGCGGACTGCAAATGCAATCACTACTCCTTGATTCTGCTCCTTACCTTCCGTGGAACGGAGCATTGTGAGCAATTCGGCTAGGTCAATCGAGGACCAGACCAGAACAAGCGTAAGGGGATTTTCGGCGGCTACCGCTAGAATGCCCAGTGCGGTCAGCAAGAGCGTCCCGGCCGAGGCAGCTGGATCGTTTTCGGCCCGCGCAACAGAGGTCAAAATAACCGCTGCGGCTAATGCAGCCAGGGATAGGGCGTAGGGCCAAGATATCCCGTCTGCAAGCCAGGTGGGCGAAAATGAGAAGAGCATCACCGGTTGCCAAGGAGCCAGAGAAATGCTTTCGGGGAGTCGGATGTGCCAAATGAATATGCCGATGAGAGACAGGGTTGCTCCCCCGGCGGCGACCAGCCAAGGATATTTAAAGTTAGGTCGCCCAAACCGCAGGAGCATCAGCGTCAGTGCAGTCAGGAGCATAATAAGGATCGGCAATAGAATAAACATTGGTCGGGGTTATTGTATCAGAAACGTTACCCTGTTCATGGGGTTTCCAAGTAAAATACACCATACCCTTTTTGAGGAGAGTGTTTTATGCTAGGTTGCTTGCTCATTGTTAATCCAGTTTCCGGTCGTGGATTTGCCGGACGTTGCCTGCCGCTGATTGAACAAGAATTGAGAAAAAACAACATAAATTTCAAATTGGTTCTGACTGAACGTCCCTGGCACGCCGCTGAAATTGCCGAGCAAGGTGCACGCGATGGTTATGAAACCGTCATCATTGCCAGCGGTGACGGGACAGCCAATGAAGTGCTGAACGGTCTGATGCGTGCGAAGCTTGCAGGATTTGATAAAACAGCCATGGGTCAGATAGCCGTGGGCACTGGGAACGATTTCGCTTATGGCATGGGTATCCCTGGCGGTGTGGAAGTGGGTTGTAAGATCCTGTCTGAGAACTTCCGCCGCCGAATTGATGTGGGGATTGTCAAGGGAGGCGATTATCCAGAAGGGCGTTACTTTGGCAACGGTGTGGGTATCGGTTTCGACGCAGCTACTGGTTTCGTTGCTGCCAAAATCCGCTGGATACGCGGCATGCTTCTTTATCTCATTGCTGCCATCGAAACAATCTTTATTTACTATAAAGCACCGGCCGTCAAACTGACCTACGATGACAAAGTGATGGATATCTCTCCGTTAATGCTTTCAATCATGAACGGGCGCCGCATGGGCGGCGGCTTCTTCTTCGCTCCCAACGGTGATCCCGGCGACGGCAGCTTCGATCTTTGCATAGCCCGTACAGCTAGCCAGTTGCGCATTTTCGGTCTTATCCCCTACTTCATGAAGGGGACCCAGGCCACGCAAAAAGAAGTGACAATGGCCCAAGCCCGAAAGGTGAAGGTCACGGCGGTGCGGGGTACGCTCCCGGTCCACTGTGATGGCGAGACTGTTTGCTTCGAGGGTAAGGAACTGACCATCGAGCTGCTTCCATCGCAGATTGAATTCATAACCCAGAAACCTGCATGAAATCTATCTCTCGCTGGTTCATGAACGCTGTTATCCGGCTGGGGACGGACATCCTCTGCAAGATTGAAAAATGTGACTTCTCCAAATTCCCGACGCGTGGCCCTCTGATCCTGGTCACCAACCATATCGGCTCACTTGAAGTTCCGTTGCTATTCGTCCATCTTCAGCCGCGAAAAATCATCGGTCTGGCGAAAATTGAGACTTGGGACAGCAAATTCATGGGCTGGCTCTTTGATCTGTGGGATGCCATCCCAGTCCGCCGCGGCAAAGTGGACCTGGACGCTATCCGCCGTTGTTTGGATGTCCTCAAGGCCGGGGATATCCTCGCAGTTGCACCCGAAGGGACGCGCTCGCATGACGGACGCCTTTTGTACGCACAGCCCGGGATAGTATTGATCGCTCTGCGCTCCGGGGCGCCCATCCTGCCGATGGCGCACTGGGGTGGGGAGGACTTTGGTGCCAATCTGAAGAAACTAAAACGGACGGATTTTCATATCCGGGTGGGCGAGCTGTTCCATCTGGATGCGAAAGATGAAAAAGTTAACGGTGGGGTTCGCCAGGCGATGGCAGACGAGATCATGTTTCAGATTGCGGCCCTAATGCCAGAATCCTATCGCGGCGAATACGCAAACTGCAAGATACCGTCGAAATATTTGCGGTTTTCCTGAATAATTTCGATTCCGCCACCGTGGACGGCGGCAGTTGAAATAAATGTTTATCATCCATCCAAACATATTAGAATTCACACCCGGAGTCCCCATGGTCAAGCTCATCTTTCGTATTTTAGAATATGATGTTCGTTCTGGCATGACTCTGGTGGACTCGCTCAAGAAGAACAATACCCTTTTGGAAGGTCCTGTTTGCACGCGGGACGAAGAATTGATTTCTGAAGGATGATGATGATGTCATCAAACTCTTCGCAACGATTTCGGGAGGCTGGAGGAAGTCCCGGCTTTGTGTCCAAAAAGCCGTGATCAACTTGCACCATCATTGACTGGCACTCTGCAAAGACCATTTCCTCGAAAGGATTCCGGAACAAATCACTCGTTTTATTGAAAAGGTTGAGATGTTCACTACACTGGAAAGCGACCGCCCCGGGGCTAAACAATTTTTTTACTTGTCATTCCTCGAATCCCAAAAATCCAGACGGTTTGCCGAGCGCGAAGAAAATTAGGCCGAACTGCACCTCTGTCCCAACAGTGGACAATCGACCTCCCCCCGGGAATTTCTTGGTTTTGCAGAATAATGAGGCAATAATGCAATTGAATATGGGTAGGCATTACCGTTATCTTGACCTGATCATGGCGGTGTTCGTGACAGTCTTGGTGGTCAGCAACATTGTCTCATCGGCCAAAATTGTGGATTGGGGTTTCAGCATCTTAGGAGTCCACATGGCTTTTGATGCCGGCACCCTTCTTTTCCCGGTCAGTTACATCTTTGGAGATATTCTCACCGAAGTGTATGGCTACAGTAGGTCCCGTAGGGTAATCTGGGCCGGGTTTGCCTGCCTGGTGCTAAGTGCCGCTATCTTCAGGATCGTCAGCATCCTGCCGGGCGAATCCCAGTGGCTGCAATATGCCGGCAATGAAGCCTACCTTGCCATCTTGGGTGGGATGAGCAGTGGCGGGATTGTGTTAGCCAGCTTGGCGGGATATTGGTCCGGCGAGTTTTCCAATTCATTCGTGCTGGCAAAAATGAAGGTTCTGACCAACGGCCGTTGGCTGTGGACGCGGACCATTTGCAGTACGATTATCGGCGAGCTGGTGGACACGCTAATATTCGTCGTCATTGCTTCCCTGTTCCATGTTTTCCCCTGGAGTCTGTTTTTGACACTGGCTGTGAGCAATTATCTCTTCAAGGTTGGCATCGAAGCGTTACTGACACCACTGACCTATGCGGTAGTCATCAAATTAAAGAATACGGAAAATGAAGATTTCTATGATTGGGACACCAACTTCAATCCTTTTCAAGTCTGAAAAGGTCCACAGGGTTTATAGAAACAGGTCTGACGGCTTGTTATGTCAGACCTGTTCGACGAGTCGGATTATCAGGCAATTTCAAGATATCGTTCAACTTCCCAATCGGTAACGTTGATACGGAAGGCGTCCCATTCGTCCCACTTTGCTCGAGTGAATGTGTCATAGATGTTTTCGCCTATTGCGGCGCGGACGATCTTGTTTTTTTCCAATTCACCCAAAGCTTCGGCTAGGGAACCGGGCAGGGAGCCAATGCCCAGTTTGGCACGTTCGGCCTGGTCAAGGTTATAGACGTTGATGTTATTCAGAGGAGCGGGCGGCGTCAGCTTGTTGTCAACCCCATCCAGAGCAGCACCAAGAATGGCGGCAAAGGCCAGATATGGGTTTGCTGACGGGTCGGGGAAACGCAGTTCGGCCCGCAGTCCCTTGATTCGGCCTTCAGTGATACGCGGAATGCGGATCAGCGCCGAGCGGTTGGTTTGCGCCCAACCGATGTATACCGGAGCTTCGTACCCGGGGACGAGCCGCTTGTACGAATTGACGGTCGGGGCGACGATCGCAGACAGTGCACGCGCATGATTTAACTGGCCGGCAATGAACCCATAGGCCAGTGAAGACAGGTGAAATTCATCTTTGATATCGTAGAACAAGTTGTTGCCCAGGCTGTCAAAAATGGATTGGTGACAGTGCATGCCTGAACCGTTAATCCCAAAAACGGGTTTTGGCATGAACGATGCGATCAAGTCATGTTTGGCGGCAATGGCTTTGACGGTATATTTCAGCGTCAACACGTTGTCAGCAGTTCGCAGCGCATCGGCGAATCGGAAATCAATCTCGTGCTGGCCAATGGCTACCTCGTGATGCCCCACTTCCACTTCTAACCCCATGCTGCTTAGCGCGTCCATAAGTTCGGTGCGGACACGCACGGCCTCGTCATCAGCGGAGAAGTCAAAGTAACTGCCCACATCATGCGGGACGGGGTGAATACCCACACCCCCGTTGCGGCGGAATAGAAAAAACTCGGGTTCGGGGCCAACGTTATAAGTCCAGCCCCGCTTCGACACTATGGCAAGCATGCGCTTGAGCGCCCCGCGCGGGTCGCCATCGAACGGCTGTCCGTCGGGAGTGTAGATGTCGCAGAATACGCGTGCCCGGCGCGCTTCGGTGGGGCTCCAGGGCAGGACGGCATAGGTATCGGGGTCAATCACCAGGCGCATGTCGCTTTCCTGGATGCGGGCGAAGCCCTCCACCGACGAGCCGTCAAACCAGACGCCGTCTTCCAGGGTGACCTCTAGTTGTTTGATGGGGGCGTCCACACTTTTGACAGCGCCGTTTACATCGGTGAACTGGTAGGAAATAAATTTGACATTATCGGCTTTGACGAGAGCAATCAATTCTTTGGGTTCCATATTTCCTCTTATGATGAATCTTGATTATTGAGAAATTCTTTTCAGGAGGATTCATTCCTGGTTTTTAACAGGGATAATTTGTCAGTGAGTAACGGACCTTTTGACTAGGCTTGGACAGGCTGAGAGTTGTCTCAAGCTGGATGCGCCATCCAGGGCTGGATGCCAAGTCTATTGGAGAAGTGTGCCATTCCGATCGGTCGCTTTAGAAATGCTGTTCAATGATTATTGTGGTCTTCATATACAAAAAGCACACCCAGAGGGGTGCAGCAGGTAACGCAAACTATCCACTTGGCAGCCCTTCCACGTTTGAACAGGCTGTTCTTTGCCTGATCACTGCGCCGTCCTCTGTCTTGATCATTTCCGGTCAGATTTTGGATTGGCGACAAACAGATTGTCGAAAAATTGTTCGCTAACCGGGGCTTCTTCTGGAAGGGAGAAAGGAACCTTTGACAAGGCTCCGGAGGCATCCACGGATCTATCCGATTTTCGGACCTCTCACCAATCCTCTTCTAGAATGATTTCCCTGAAGGGGACAAAGAAAGGGGGGGGAAAGGTTCTTTGAGTGTCCCTCGTAGGACAGAACCTTCGCCTCGTGCTCCCGGTAGAACTGGGAGCCGGGCGCTATTTCTCCGAATTATGTTGTTTAAGAGTACCCCGCTGATGCCGTGTGCTGCAAGGTTCTGAACCTGCTTTCGCAGGTCGGGCTCCTACCCGGCAAGTCAGCCTTGGCCTAAGCCTATCGCATCCTTGTCGCGAGATTGGAATCCTTTTTGTGGGTGTTGGCTCAGAACGGAGGTGCAGCATCGCGAGCACAGCAGGGCATATGGTTTATACCATAAATTAAGGGGTGTGGGTAGGGAAAGATTAAGGTTTTACGGATAGACTCGTTTTATCATGCGCGGGAAAGCAATCGCTTCACGAATATGCTCTATACCACAGATCCACGCCACCGTCCTTTCCAGGCCCATCCCGAATCCGGAGTGGGGAACCGAACCGTAGCGACGCAAGTCAAGGTACCATTGGTAGGCCGCTTTTGGCAGTCCGTGCTCATGGATGCGTTGGAGTAGCAGGTCGGGGCTTGACATTCTCTCTGAACCTCCAATGATTTCACCGCAACCTTCCGGAGCGAGCAAGTCGACCGACTTGCACACATCAGGACGATCTGGCCAGGGTTCCATATAGAAGGCTTTGACCTGAGTCGGGTAGCCATACACAAAGACAGGTTTCTCGTAACAGTTGGTCAGGACAGCCTCATGTGGAGCGCCGAAGTCCATACCCCATTCGAATTTGAGCAGATCCTTCTTTTCCGGGTCGGTCTCTTTTAAAAAATGTTCCTGGATGACTTTGGCAGCCTCGTCGTAAGAGATTCTCGGGAAAGGTGGTTCGATTCTTTCCAGCTTCGCCAGGTCGCGGCCTAAGGATTTCAACTCAGGTCCACGGTCCCGCAAGACGCGCTTGACGATATGCGTGACGAACTGCTCCTCGATTTCCATCAACCCGTCCAGGTCGCAAAAGGCGATCTCCGGTTCAACCATCCAGAATTCGGTCAGGTGGCGGCGGGTTTTGGATTTTTCAGCGCGGAAGGTCGGACCAAAACAGTAAACCTTCCCGAAGGCCATGATGTTTGCTTCGTTATAGAGCTGACCGGACTGGCTCAAGTAAGCTTTGCCCTCGTCAAAGTATTCGGTCTCGAACAGGGTGGTGGTGCCTTCGACGGCCGCTGGGGTCAGAATGGGTGTATCCATATTGATGAAGCCGTTCAGTTCGAACCACTCGCGGATGGCAGAGATGACTGTTCCGCGGATACGCAGGATGGCCCACTGGCTTGGCATTCGAATCCATAGATGGCGGTTGTCGAGGGCGAAGTCCACGCCGTGCTCTTTGAGTGCCATCGGGTAATCTTCGGCGGCGGTTTGGACGATTTTAATCGCATCTATGCCGATCTCATACCCGCCGGGGATGCCTGGGGCGCGCTTGTCTTCACGTACCGCTCCACTGATGATGACCGAGGATTCCTGCGGCAAGTGGGCGACCTGGTCGAAGAGCGCCTCGGGCAGGTCACCTTTGAAAGCTACACATTGGACGAAGCCAGAGCCATCCCGAACGAGTAGGAAGACCAGTTTCCCCTTGTCGGTGCGGCTGTAGACCCAGCCCTGGATTGTTACTTCTTGACTATCAAATTTTGCAATATCCTCAACTCTGATAATCGCCATAATTTTGCTCCTTCAAGGGAAAAAACAACAGAGATTGGAGAGTAGTTTTCTCTATCCTCGAATAACAAGGTGCAATTCCTTCAACTGCCTCTCGTCCGGGTACGATGGTGCATCCGCCATCACGTCTCGGGCAACCTGGTTCTTCGGGAAGGCGATCACCTCGCGAATGTTGGGCTCGTCGGCCAATAGCATCACCAGGCGGTCAATGCCTGGAGCCATCCCACCGTGCGGCGGTGCGCCGTACTCGAAGGCCTCCAACATGTGCCCGAATTTGAACTGAGCTTCTTCTTCCTCGATGCCCAGAAACTTGAATACTTTAGTCTGGATGTCACGCCGGTGGATGCGGATCGAGCCGGAGGCCATTTCGTAGCCGTTACAGACCATATCATATGCCTCCGACAGAATTGTGGATGGGTCGGTTTCAAACCGGTCAAGGTGCTCCAGGCGAGGCATGGTGAACGGGTGGTGTGCAGCGTCCCATTTCTTGAACTCCTCATTCCATTCGAACATCGGGAAATCCAGCACGAACGCAAGGGCCATGAGGTTCGGGTCGGCTAGTTCAAGGGCGTCCCGGAACCAGGTCCGCAGTGCACTCAGCACCTTGTGAACTATCTTTGGATTGCCCGCGACGAACAGGACCAGGTCGCCCGTCGCCGCGCCGGTTAATTTGGACAAGGCTCCAATTTCCGTTTCGCCGATGAACTTGGCACCAGAGCCTTTTGGACCCTCAGCAGCGAGGGCCAGGGTAACCAGACCCTTTGCCCCGAGTTCTTTTGCTACGGCTGTCAGGTCGTCCAACTGCTTTCGGACGTACGCACCACAACCCGGCGCAACGATACATTTGATAATGCCACCGCTTTCCAGCGCTGATTTGAAGACGATGAACTCGCTTTCCTCGAAAATCTTTCCAACGTTGGTTAGTTCCATACCGAATCGCAAGTCGGGTTTATCGGTGCCGAAGCGTTCCATCGACTCGCTATAGGTCAGGCGAGGCCAGGGCGAGGAAAGCAGTTTCTTGTGTGGAGCCACTTCCGGGAGCATGGCGGTGATGAGACCTTCGACCATTTCGAGAACGTCATCGCGGTGAACGAAGGACATTTCAAGGTCGAGTTGCGTGAACTCCGGTTGACGGTCACCACGTGAGTCTTCGTCACGGAAGCAGCGCGCAATCTGAAAGTATCGCTCAACCCCCGCCACCATTAACAATTGCTTGAGCTGCTGGGGACTTTGGGGCAGAGCGTAGAACTGACCGGGGTAGATGCGGGATGGCACGAGATAGTCTCGCGCTCCTTCGGGTGTGGTTTTGAACATCATCGGCGTCTCCACTTCAATGAAGCCGCGCTCCGAGAGATACTTGCGCATGAACAGCACCACCTCGTGGCGAAGAATGAGGTTTCGCTTCATGCGCTCGCGCCGCAAGTCGAGGTAGCGATACTTGAGTCTCATGTTCTCATCAATATCTTCGTCGTCCCGGCTGACCACAAATGGTAGGGCTTTAGAAGGATTCAAAACGACAACTTCGTGCGCTTCCAGCTCGATCTCACCGGTCAACATTTTCGTGTTGAACTGGTCGGTCGGGCGCATCCGCACAAGACCGGTGACTTGCACCACCCATTCGTTTTTCAAACCCTCGATGGCTTTGGCGCCCTCAGGAAATTTATCCGGGTTGGTAACGATTTGGGTGATGCCGAAGCGGTCACGTATCACCAGAAAGACCACCCCCCCAAATGTGCGGAAATTGTGCACCCACCCAGCCAACGTGATAGTCTGCCCGACGTGGCTTGGGCGCAGTTCACCGCAAGTATGAGTTTTGTACATTAGAACCTCCAGAGTTGGTGCCCTTCACCTTGATGGTAGCCAAGAATCTCTAGGAACATGAGCAATCTATGATTATTTCGAGACTCTTCGGTCGCTTTGCTCCCTATAAGTGATGGGATGATACAAAATAAATCGCCCTCCGCGATTGCGTTGGGCGATGGTCAGGTTCCGGGAGTACCTTATCCTTGCAAGCTTCGCCCAACGGCCGGAGGCCGATTATCATTATCTTTGTTATTGCTGGCGAAGCCCATAAAAGTCATTCTTTCCTCAAGTTGGCGGTATTATAGCATAAACCAGTATCATTGGGGTTTTGTGTATATGCATCGGCGGCTTGCTCAGAGAACACTTTGATTGCGCTAGAACATGGCCTGATCAAATAGTAATCACGAGGTTCACCAATCTTATTCAAACGCACTGGCTAGGTGGATTTGTGGTTGATTATTTCAAGGCGTTTTTTCAATTTGGTTGGGACAATTATTGTTTCCTCGAATTGTGAATGTAAGGTAGAATTCCTTGGTTATGTCCCGCATCCTAACGATCATCTCCACCATCTTCCTGATCTTCCTCGCCCTTGCCATTCTTGGCGGGTTGGTGTGGGCTAACACACTTTATGCCCGTCTCCACTCTGGTGAGACGGATTTCCTGATCCCCTGGCTGGCGGCACGCACATTCCTCCAGTACGGCGATAGTCCATATGGCGACCCAGCCACCCAGCGCGCCCAGGTAGTCTATTACGGCCGCCTGATCTTTGAAGGTGAGGACCCGCTCCGGCTGAATGTCCCCTTCCCCGTCGAACTCTTCTATTTTCCCTTTGCCCTGGTCACTGACTATGCCCTCGCCCGTAGCCTGTGGATGACCTGCCTTGAAGTTGCATTGGTTGGCTGCGCATTACTTTCTCTGCGACTGACAGGCTGGAAACCGGCTCATACCCTCTTGCCGTTCATACTGATGTTTTCGGTGTTGTGGATCTACGGGTTCCTCCCGCTGGTCAGCAGCAGTCTGGTCATTTTTGTTGCACCGGCGATTGTTGGTCTCCTGCTCGCTATCCGCGATGGACGCGACGAGTTGGCTGGGGCTTTGTTGGTGGTCCCTTTCTTCAAACCGGATATTTCTGGCGTTCTGGTGCTTTTTATATTTTGGTGGGCCATCTATCACCATCGTGGTCGCATTCTGGTGGGTTTCCTGATGACCCTAGTCATTCTGCTGGCTGTCTCGTTCTTCATTTTGTCTGACTGGTTCATGCCCTTCTTAGTGGGGCTGATTTCCCATATCAACTACCACCCGGCTCTTACCCCCGGAGGCGTCCTCGCTTCCTGGTGGCCGGCTATTGGACCTCGCCTGGGCTGGGCTCTAACCGGGCTCCTGCTGGTGGTTCTTTTTGTCGAGTGGCGTGACGTCCGCCACATGGATTATCGTCATCTTCTCTGGACGACCAGCCTGACACTGGCAGGCACGCCCCTCCTGGGTATCCCGGTCATTCCGCAAGATTATGTACTGCTTTTCTTCCCCTTGATCTTTTTCCTTACAATTTTGACCGAACGCTGGTCGCGTCCCGGCCGCTGGGGTGTGGGGGGACTTGTGCTCCTTGCCATCTTTGTTGGTTTCTGGTTTCTCACAGCCAGCCTGTTCCTTGATGGGTCGTTCGTGGCCTTGACCGGCGTGCTGACGCTGGCCTTCCCCGTATTTCTCACGCTTGGCCTGTACTGGATGCGTTGGTGGGCTGTCCGCCCACCACGCACCTGGAGCGACAGCCTCCGATGAACTGGCGGATTTACCTGCTCCTTGCTCTCTTTGGCCTGGCTGCCGTGACCTTTGTTGCTGTCCTTCAGCCTTCGCCCGGATACATGGATGCGGATTATTATTATGCCGGGGGATTGCAACTGGTCAACGGTCATGGCTTTACCGAACCCTATCTGTGGAATTATCTGGACGATCCGCCCGGACTACCGCACCCGTCCCACGCTTATTGGATGCCGTTGGCATCTCTCCTCGTGGCCGCCGGTGCGATGCTTCTTAAAGCCGACTCCTGGTTTGCCGCCCGGACCGGTTTTCTTCTGGTTGCCGCCCTGATCCCACCTTTGACGGCTGCCCTGGCCTGGTCCTTCACCTCCAACCGCGACCTGGCTCTCACCTCTGGTTTGCTGGCGGTTTTTCCGGCTTTTTACCTCCCCTTTTTACCAGTGACGGACACCTTTGGACTGTACATGCTTTTCGGCGGACTTTTCTTCCTCATCCTCAACCGAAAATCCTCCGCCCTCAATCCTTTGATGCTTGGCCTGTTGGCAGGTTTGATGCACCTGGCCCGTGCAGACGGCCTACTCTGGCTATTCATCGCCTTTCTGGCTGTTATTTTTGTTTCACCAAAACCAAACCAACGCCGCTTTTTCCATAATATCTCCTTTTTGCTTCTTACTCTGGCTGGTTACATGCTGGTCATGATTCCATGGTTTTTCCGTAACAACGCTGCCTTTGGAACACCCATTGCCCCCGGTGGCTCGAACATGCTGTGGTTCACTTCTTATGACCAATTGTTTAGCTACCCGTCCAGTCAGATAACGTTTACAGCCTGGTGGCAATCTGGTATCCAGGCCATTTTTAGAGTCCGTGCCTGGGCACTGGGTCTCAACCTTGCCAATATGCTTTCAGTGCAGGCGGAAATATTTCTGCTTCCGTTGATTGCATTCGGCTATTGGCATTTGCGAAATAATCGGCGAGTGCAGTTCGCAGGTCTTGCCTGGCTGATGACGCTTGCTGCCATGACGGTTGTCTTCCCATTCGCGGGTGGGCGCGGTGGCTTTTTTCATGCTGGTGCTTCCATGCAAACGGTCTGGTGGGCGCTCGCTCCGGTTGGTCTTGACCGGGTCATCGCTTGGGGGAACCGGGTGCGCGGGTGGAACGCTGCTCAGGCTGGGAGGATTTTCCGACCCACTCTCGTTACCATCGGCGCGCTGTTAACGGCGGTCATCGTTTACGGTCGAGTCATGGGTGGGAGCGGTACCCCACTTTGGGGTTACGAAAAAAATGCGTATAGACATATACAGACGATTCTTGTGTCTCAAGGGATGACTGAGGAGGCGGTCGTCATGGTTGCCAATCCGCCGGGGTTTTATCTGGCTTCCGGCAACCCTTCAATTGCTGTACCGGACGGGGACGTGAATACACTTTTAAAGGTGGCTCGTCGCTATGGAGCGAAATATGTGATTTTAGAAGAAGGAGGAATACCTGCAGGTTTAATGCCGGTATATGAAAATCCAGAAATGCAGGCAGGCCTCCAATATCTGGGCGAATCTGGTGGGACACATCTTTATGGTATCCAACCCTGAGAGTCGCGTACCGCCTAAGGCTGTTCGCACGTTGGGCGGGATCACCCTGCTTTCGGTGGGGCTGTATTTGGCGTTCAGTGGCATCTATTATCATTTCGGATTCCCGTTGGATGATGCCTGGATCCATCAAACTTATGCCCGCAATCTGGCGTTTCTTGGCGAATGGTCTTTCCTACCCGGCCAGCCATCCGGTGGTTCGACAGCTCCCCTCTGGTCGGTGTTGTTGGCGATTGGCTTTTGGCTGAGACTGGCTCCCTATCTTTGGACATATTCACTCGGTACGGTCGTATTGTGGAGGCTGGCGGTTCTCGGCGAGTCGGCGGTGCGGCATATGGCATGCTCGTACCGTCCGCGCTTCCCTTGGGTAGGCGCGGCGCTGGCTCTGGAATGGCACCTGGTCTGGGCGGCGGCCTCTGGGATGGAAACGCTTCTGTTTGCATTGTTGACGACTGCAACGCTGGTGCTAATCATATCTGGATCGCAAAAATATTCCACACTAGGCTTGTTGATTGGTCTCTCCATCTGGTTGCGGCCGGAAGGGGTAACATTGCTTGGTCCAGCAATGATGATGATCCTAATCAGTCGACCGTCATGGAGAAATCGTTTGCGGGTAGGGGTTGATCTTGGAGTAAGCGGGGGAAGCCTGCTAGCACTATATTTGTTATTCAATTTGATTATCTCCGGTTCCCTTTTACCTAACACGTTTTATGCCAAGCAGGTGGAATACTTGGATTATCTGAGATTGCCGTTCCTTGTAAGGTTGAAAAATGAGGCGTTTCCGGTTATGAAAGGAATTGGTATTATTTTGTTGCCTGGCTTGGTGTTTACATTATTCCTCGCCTTCCGCCGACGATCCTGGGGAGTGCTCGCGGCTGGAGTCTGGCTCGTCGGTTTTTTGGCGCTTTATGCCTGGCGGTTGCCGGTGACTTATCAATACGGGCGCTACGTAATGCCGGCAATGCCGATTTACTTCCTGCTTGGGTTGGCTGGATTAGTTGAATTTTCCAACATCCGCGGTCCACATTGGCGATGGATTTTCTCGGTGTGTTGGAAGCTGTCCGCGGCTGGTGTTTTGGTTGTCTTCTGGGTGGTTGGTGCTACTCACTATGCTCAGGACGTGGCATACATCGAAAGCGAAATGGTTGCGACCGCAAAGTGGATTTCTACCGACATTCCACCGAACGCGCTGGTTGCAGCGCATGATATCGGTGCTCTAGGCTATTTCGGCGGACACGCCTTGGTAGATCTCGCCGGCTTGGTATCGCCAGATGTGATCCCATTCCTGCGAAACGAGGAGCGGATTGTGGCTTACTTGGATGAGCAAGGAGTGACATATCTGGTCACTTTTCCGGACTGGTATCAGCACTTGGTATCGGGTCTGAGTCCGGTTTTTACAACGGGTGCATCATTTGCCCCGGCTTTTGGTGAGTCAAATATGGTGGTCTACCGGTGGCCGGTTCGGTGAATTTCTCATGCAAAGAAGGCTCTTTTGGAACTCCTCCATCCTTGAGTTAGGGAGATTCCTAGAAAACCTTAAATTGTCTGCCTGGATGACCTGTGCTATACTTTATCCACTCATGTTCATGAAATGCATTATTGGATAAAACCACGATTGTTGTTGTAGATTATCACCCATTATTCCGACAGTGGGTGGATAATGTATTTCCCCTTGAGCTTGGATTTATAGTACGGACAGGATTCGATTGGTAAAAGGGCAGTTAAGATAACTGCGAGCCTGCCCCCGTAAAACGTTATGGAGGAAATTAACTTTCCCGGAATGAACGGAACCCAGGTTCCATTATCTTGTTTAAGATGAAATAAACGCTCAGATTGTATTATTGACCGCCTATAACGATCATGATCAGATCATCCACTCTAGCGAGTGGTGCGAAATTATCAGATAAAGCATAGTAATTTCAGGAGTCAACTATGTCATCGCCCGAAGACCAACAAACCTCCATATCTAGCGAAGACCCTCAGACTTTAATTCAGTCGGAGATGGGTGAAACCAATCGCGCTTTAAAGGAAATCACTTTGATGTTGGAACAGAGCCGTGTCGAGGTCGGGAAGCTGACTTTACGAAACGCCGCGGCGACGGCGCAATTGCAGGAAATTCAAGGCCATATTAGCAAAATTCCGGGTGAAGATGTTCGCACGTCTTATGATACGGCCATGGATGCGCAGCAACGATTATTTGTAATGCGCGGACAGTTGGAAAAATTACAGGGGGACCAGGCACATCTGGAGCGATACCTGGGTATGTTGGAACGCCTGGATAATGCAGTGAGGGCTGGCGGTGTAAATGGAGGCAAGATTGACCGAAGCGGTACATCCACCGTGGAAATGCTGGTAAATGTGCAAGAGGCGGAACGTCAACGTCTTTCACGTCAGATGCACGATGGCCCCGCCCAGGCCTTATCCAATTTCATTCTGCAGACTGAAATTGCCATGAGATTGTTCGATGTGGATGCTGCACAAGCGCGCACCGAACTTGGCAATCTAAAAGTTGCTGCGATGAGCACATTCCAAAAGGTGCGCAATTTCATTTTTGAACTCCGTCCAATGATGCTTGACGACTTGGGATTGGCTCCGACGATTCTCCGTTACGCCGACATGTTCAAAGAACAGGCTGGCGTGGAGGTCAGTGTAACCGTTACAGGAAGCGAACGTCGGATGGAGTCTTATATTGAAGTGATGGTCTTCCGCGCTATGCAGGAATTGTTGAGCAATGCTGTTCATCAGAACCAGGGGAACCTGGTAAAAATCCAACTGGATATGGGTGATACTCTTGTCAAGTTGTCAGTGGACGATAACGGCAAAGGCTTTGATACAGATGCCCTTGGAAAAGAAGCAAATTTGGGTCTGAAAATGATCAAAGACCGCACGGAATTACTTGGCGGTGCATTTGAAATCAATAGCTCGCCAGGAAAAGGCGCGCGCGTTTCCTTATCAATCCCAACAAATGGTTAACATAACTGTAAAGTTCATCAGACGAAAACCCCTCGACTTATTTTGGAAATGGTATATAATATATCAAAATCTTTGAAATGGCTTTCAGAGAAATCCAATACCGAAAGGAGGTGAAATCCCATGTTATTTGCCCCTAAAGAAAAAGGCCAGGGCTTGGTCGAGTACGCGTTGATTCTTGTGTTGGTTGCTGTCGTTGTAATTGCTGTTTTGTTGATTCTCGGCCCAGTCATCGGCAATGTCTTCAAAAATATCAATTCAAGACT
>Ga0315290_10001298_pt1 | contig 17168 bp, 10 predicted proteins | sample YL17G12_0_MG_FD_203627 | JGI IMG/M metagenome (GOLD analysis project Ga0315290, IMG submission 203627) | Sediment microbial communities from Yellowstone Lake, YNP, Wyoming, USA - YL17G12_0 | ecosystem: Environmental > Aquatic > Freshwater > Lake > Sediment | place: USA: Wyoming | collected... | reverse complement strand
CCAACCTGTATGGATTAATCGTGTCTGTCAATGGGGAAAAGGGGGTATTGGACAAAAGCTATTCACGCTTTGGATGGCGGCAATTCAGCATCAAAGGAAAAGAATTTTACCTGAATGGTAAACCAATTGTATTAAAAGGCGATTCGTGGCATTTTATGGGGGTTCCTCAAATGTCAAGACGCTATGCCTATTCCTGGTATCGAATGCTACTAGATGCCAATGCAAACAGCGTAAGGTTACATGCTCAGGTTTATCCTGGGTTTTATTTGGATATGGCTGATGAAATGGGAATTTGTGTATTGGACGAAACTGCTATTTGGGCAAGCGATGGTGGTCCTAAAATTGATTCTGAGGTATATTGGGAGGCATGCCGGCAACATGTCAAAGGATTGATCATAAGAGACCGTAACCACCCATCGGTGTTTGGGTGGAGTGTTTGTAACGAAACACTTCCTGTGTCTCACAATGTCTTAAAAGCTCCAGATGAGCTAATCAAGAGAAATATAAATGAAATCAACCAATGGGTTGCCCTGGCTAAAGAAACAGACCCAACAAGAGATTGGATTTCAGGTGATGGGGAAACCGATGATAAAACCGATTTGCCTACCGTAATTGGTCATTATGGAAATATTCCAAGGTTGAAGGAATGGTCAAATTATGACAAACCCTGGGGGATTGGCGAAACCGGAATGGCATACTATGGAACACCCTATCAAATCGCCAAAGTGAATGGCGACCGTGCTTATGAATCACAATTAGGAAGAATGGAAGGATTGGGTGGTGAAGCATTCGATCTTATTTCAAGACAAAGAAAACTTGGAGCTTCCTATTGTTCTGTTTTTAATCTGGTATGGTATGGATTAAAACCATTGACTTTAGGACTAAATGATATCAGCAGGCAATCAGAACTGACCGATGGTATTTTCTTTGGCGAGTATAAAGAAGGTTTACCCGGGTATCAACCCGAACGTTTGGGGCCTTATACTACTACTTTTAACCCGGGCTATGACCCTGTACTTCCTTTGTACGAAACCTGGCCGTTATTCGATGCCGTTAAGGCTGCTTACTCCGATCAGTATGCCAGTGTGGATAATATTTGGAGCAAAGCAGTAAATAATACGGTAAAGGTTGAAAAGCCGGAGGAAATGTCCGGAGTAGTTTGGTTGTCGAATAATAAAGGTAACGATTTAAAGTCTTATTTCGAAAATATGCGTCTTCGATTTGTTCCATTTTCGAGCAACCAGCGGCAGTTGATAATCGTTGATGGCAACCAACCTCCGGTATTCGATTTACCGTTTATCGGGCAACTCAAATCAGCTATTCAAGGAGGAAGCTCTCTTTTAATATGGGGAGCAACCGGGAATTCCAAATCTCTTATTGAAGTGCTGACAGAAAGCAAAATAGAATTTTTAAAACGGGATGCCACAAGCTATGTAATTAAAAACCAACATACAATCCTGGATGGGATGAGCAATGCAAATTTTTATTTCTCTGAATTTACTAAAAAACCAATTTCTGAATATTCCCTTGGTGGAGCTTGGGTAAACAGGGCTCATGTGATTTTAGAAGCATGTAATACCGACTGGAATAAATGGAATTATCAGGGCGAACCGGTTAAAACGGCCAAAGTTCTTCGCAGTGAACGGGAAGCTAAGGCCAATGGCAATGTTCTTGTTTATGAAAGAATGGGTAAGGGAGAAATATTGGTATCAACGATTGATTTTTTCAAATTAGGGAATCAAATAACACCATTTGTTCGTGATATCATCAAAAACATGGGGGCAACTTTTAATGATAATAAAGTTGAAACACAAAAAGCCCTGAATGATGAAATGGTACTGCATAATGCACTGTTTCTAGGATCATTCATGCCTGAAGATGAATACAGCTATGACATCATAAATATCAAAGAGACCTACAAGGATATTAAAAAATTCGGCAAGGTTAACGAATTATATTGGGTTGATGCAGTTGCCGATTCCAGCGGTGTGTTTGATTTTAAAAAGATGAACATCACCTATAAAGAATGGTGTGCTGCATATTTAAGCTTTTGGGTGTACAGTCCACGTTCGTTAACAGACCTGTTGATTGAACCAAACATGCCACGACTTGACATGCACTTTGAAGTAGATGACATATTTGCCCTCTATGTCAAGGGCAATATGGTCAAGGCATTTATGAATGAAGAAGAATGGAGTAAAGGCGAAGCAATATACAAAGCATTACCATTAGAGAAAGGCTGGAACCATATTTTGGTAGTCGTAGGGCAAACATTGGGTGACTGGAAAACAAAAATTCGTCTTTCCTGCACGAACCCTGAGTTTTTGAAGGAAATAGAAACTTCTGTCGATAAATGAATACCTGTTGTATATACAAATAGAAAGTAAATTAATTTAAGTATGAACAAATTAGCTCCTATTTTCCTATTAATACTTTCAAATATTCTCGAAACATAGGCTGCGCCAATGGTATGTGAACTGGAACTGTATGAAATGAAATAAAACATGTGAATTATTAAAAACGAAAAATATGAAATTCCTTGTAAGTTGTTTTGTGATCGCCATGGTATTTGTCATTTTTCAAAATTTTGAATATCAAAAAAAAAGAGATAATACAGAAGATATACCAATGTATGTAGATCCCCTGATCGGTTCCGATTATCATGGGCAAGTTTTCGTAGGTGCCAATGTACCCTTTTAGGGAGTGCAGGTTGGATCTTCCAATTTTGATCAGGGCTGGGACTGGTGTTCGGGTTACCATTATTCCGATAGTATTGTTCGTGGTTTTTCGCAACTTCATTTAAGTGGTAACGGTTGTAGCGATCTGGGCGATGTATTGGAATCGAAGGTGTATTAGAACTGCAGAAACATGATTAATATATAACAGTGGTTAAATGGGAGTTTCGTTGTAAGCAGAAATCTATTTTTAACATAGAAATGTAAAACATTTAAAATGAAAAAAAAATTCACTGTATCGCTTAAGGAAAAAATTGCTTACGGAATGGGCGATTTCGCATTAATGATAGGCTACGGGGCCATTGGATTTTATTTCGTATTTTTTCTTACCGATGTTGCCGGATTGCCCGCTGCATGGGCCGGTTATATATTCCTGATTGCAAGGGTATGGGATGCTTTTATTGATTATGCCATGGGCTTTATTACCGATGCAACCAAATCCCGTTGGGGTAGACGACGGCCTTATATTTTGTTTGGAGCAGTTCCATTTGGGATTATTTTTGCCCTGCTGTGGATTGTTCCTTTTCATAGCCAAACCCTGTTGTTTATATATTATCTTTCTATTTCAGTTTTGTTCAATACTGCATTTGCCATTATTTCAATTCCTTACAATTCCATGATGCCTGAATTGACTCAGGATTACGACGAAAGAACTTCAATTTCAGGGGTTCGGATGGCGCTTTCGTTTTCCGGCACACTGGTGGCTGCCGCCGGCATTATGGTAGTTGTCGATTTAATTTTCCCGGGGAAAGCTGCTTATCTCAGTAGTTTTCCGGTTATGGGGATGGCATTCGGACTCATTATTATTGCATCGTTGTTATTCACTTTCTTCGGCACACGCGAACGGATACAGAAATCTACATATTCAATTAAAGAAGGTTTCTTTAAAACATTTGGTTCAATAATGAAACTAAAGGAATTCAGAATTATTCTTGGAATGTTTTTATTTAATATGGTTGGATTCGACCTGATTCAGGTTTTGCTGATTTACTTTTTGAAACATGTTATTCGGGTTTCCGAGGATGTTACTTTTCTTGTAATGGCAGTGCCTCTTGTTGTTGCAATAGCAGCCGCACCACTTTGGGTTTGGCTTGGCGAGAAATGGGGAAAGAAAAAAGCATATATAGTGGCAGCCGTTTACCTTATTTTCTCATTTATGTTATGTCTTATTGCTCCTGCAGGTAACCTCACATTTATGCTGGTAATAAGCGCGCTTGCAGGTATAGGTATTTCGGCTTCACAGGTTATTCCATTATCTATAATTCCCGATATAATTGAGGTTGATGAATATGAGAATGGAACGCGTCGCGAAGGAGCCTTTTACGGAATTACTACATTTCTATATAAAGTAGCATCGGCACTTGCTATAAATGTGGCAACTCTTCTTTTAGGATTTTGGGGTTATATTGAATCTACTGCCGATACACTTGTGGGCCAGGTTGTTCAGCCCGATTCGGCCATAAGTGCAATACGAATCATGATCGGAGTTGGCCCCGGTATCTTCTTCTTAATATCGGCTGTTTTTGTAAAAGTCTTGCCTATTAAAAAAGAACGCTTCAATGAAATTAAGCAAATTATTGAAGATCGCAAAAAACAAATTACCGATTAAGACTTACAAACTAATGAAGATAGAAAAAATATTTCTTACCCCACATTTCCATTTTGATTTCGAATGGTGGAAAGAAGAACCTTACCACGAGCAAGATTCGTTGGTAATTATTGATGAAGCCCTGGAAATGCTCGATATCTATCCTAAATTTACTTATGTAATCGACACAGTGCTTCCTTTAAAATATTACATCGAAAACAGGCCGGACGGTCTTCAAAAAATAAAGAGATTTATTCAGGAAGGCAGGCTTGAGATTGTTGGCGGCGACATTGTAGCTCCCGATGAAGTGTTACCAACGGGAGAAGCGCTTATCCGTCAGTTCGAAGAAGGGCAAGCGTGGCTTCAGGAAACATTCGGCATTCAGGCAAAAGTGGCCTGGGAAATTGATGAGTTTGCTCACCCGGCCCGAATGCCCGAAGTATTGGCGCCTTTAGGTTTCAACTATTATGTTTTTGCCCGTGGCGTTAAGCCTTTTAATGCAATGCACCCAACACTGTTCAATTGGAAGGACCCTGCCTCGGAAAGCGAATTGCTTACTGTTTGGTGGGGGGCACATTACGAGTGTTGCCAACCCGGAATAATCAATTCGGAGAAATCACGCAAAAAAAATATAAAAAGGTTCTTTAAGGAGCTGGAATCGAGAATTGAGTTTGAAGGCTCGCGTTCACCTGTGCCCTGGCTTATGTTGCCTATGGGTGGCGATTTTGTTATTCCAAATTCTGTTTGGATTGATTTTGTAAATGAATGGAATCAAAAAAAAGAAATCAAACTTGAATTTACCACTCCATCAGTTTATTTTGAAAAAGTAAAATCTTTTGAAATTCCAAATTATGCAGGTCTTTTCCCTCAAGTTTTCGATGGTTATTTTACTTCCCGTGAAAAGGGAAAACAAGCAGGTCGAAAAAACGCAAACAAACTTTGTGAACTGGAGAAACTAGCCTCCGTTTTGTCACTTAAAGGCTTTTCATTACCCGGGCAAGAATTGAAAGAAGCATGGTGGGAGGTGCTGAAAGGCGACTCACACGACACTATTGCCGGCACAGGCACTGATCGTGTTTACCGCAAAAACATGCAACGCTATGCCAAGGCAGAAATTATTCATCAAATATTGGAAGAAAAGGCTGTTTCTTATTTGCAAACAATCTTAAAACACAATGCGCATTATGCGTTCAATTGTCTAAACTGGGAGCGGCACGAAGTTATTTGGCATAATGGCAAAGAAGTGCTTGTGAAAGCGGCTCCGCTAGCGCTATCTGCGTTGGAACTTATCGAAAAACCGTCGTTTCCAATTGTTGAACATAAAAATGGCGTTGAAAGCGAATTTCTAAAAATTGAAATTAACAATCTCAATGGCGCAATCTGTATTTTTGATAAGGAAAAGCAAGTTTCCCCTCTGTGCGAAGGCGGAAACCAAACCTGCATAGTGGATGATGCAGGTAACCTGTGGGCTTCTCGGTCAACAAATAAAAGGTATCCGGTAAGGTTCACCGGATTCGGAATTGAAAAAAGAAGCGATTTTACCGCTTCTATTAAGATTACCGAGGAGAACCGGTTTGTGAAAATCCATAAGGAAATTATTCTGTATTCGCATAACAAACGTATTGACTTTAAGACTGATATTCATTTTAAAGGCAAAGACAAAAGGATTGCCATTCAATTCCCCTTCTCATTTTCGGGCAATTGGATAACCGAAAATATTTTCCATTCCGCGGAAGTAACACAAGGTATATTTCCGATTCAAAATTTTGCTTTGTACAAAGGTGAAAATTACCAAATAGCACTTTTAAATAAAGGAATCCCCGGCTATCTGCTCGAAAAAAACATGGGAAGCATAATTTTAATGCGCAGTGTATCAATATTTTCGTGGTCCTTGGTTCGGTGGATACTTAAGAACATTAAGCTCATAGCAAAAAGCCTGAAAGAGGTTATTATATATTTTAGAAAGCATTTAAATATAATCGAGTTTCCGGCTTATCCGGTGCATAACCTGTTTTTAAGAGATTTTGCTACCGAAGGCGATATTGAAGGTCATGGGGCCATGAATCTAAAAAGTCATCGCAATGCAAGAAGAAAATTCTATAAAGAATCGCTTGCCTGGGAAAGAGGAAAACACAGCTTTGAATATGCTTTATTTATGGATATTAAAGATTTAGCAGAAGCCACTCGTGCCGGTTTTGAATTTAACAACCCTTTATGGAATAAAACAATTTCGGGTTCAGGAAACCTGGAATCCATACAATTTTTAACCAAATGCAGTAACGAAATTGTAATCACATCCTTAAAGCCATATAAAAACGGTTATCTAATGAGAGCCTACGAACCTCAGGGCGTGGCTGTCGAAGTTAATTTAGCATTCGGGATACCTTTTGACAAAATATATAAGGTAAATGGCAATCTGGAAAAAATAACAGAATTGAAATATGAAAACAACGAAATTTGGTATAAATTTGAACCTTACGAAATAGTTCAATTTCAATTATTACACTTAAAATCTGTGTAATTAGCTTCGCTGAGGGCTAAAGCCGTTCGTGGTAAGAATTCTTTTTAGAGTGAACTCAAGATTCAATTAATTCCGGAAAATTTTCCTTAATTTATTATTGAACGAACTAAAGGTTGACAATAAATGAAAAATACTGTTCTATTTGCTTTTGTGATCATTATTTCAGGCTTTCGTTCAGCAGAGAACAAAGTGATTTGGCAAATTGGTAAAAACGATAACAACAATTCTGAATTTGCCCTTGCCCCAAATGAATATGCTAAATTTATCGAAAAAGATTTTGGTTGGGAAGATAAATATTTCCTTATTGGGACTTCGGACATAAAAAACAGTTGGCCATATATCATACCGGGTACTAGCGATTCCTGGGGTGGAACCGATGTAAACTCTGGTCGCAGATCAAGTGTGCTGAACATATTGTTTGGTTTGAAAAACATGGAGCAATCGGACGATTGGAAACTTACCGTCGATATTTTGGATTGTAACCCTAAAGATTTACCGCTTTTAAAAGTAACTGTTAACGGAACATCGTGGAAATACAGGATTCCCGTGATAAGTAAGAAAAGTAAAATTAACAGTATTCAAAAGGAAATTTCAGGATATTTGATTGAACTTAAAATTCCCGATGGACTATTGACCGAAGGAGGAAATGAAATTAATATAAGCATCATAGATGGTTCGTGGCTAAAATTCGATCAGGTAAAACTTGAAGGACCTCAGCAAGTTATGCTGACAGATAACAAGCAGGTATTTGTTCGCAGCGTAAAACCTGCCGATTACGAAATTAAAACCGATAACCTAAAAGCACAGCCACTTTTAGTGGATCTGGAGTACCTTTCGGGCCAACCTTTGTTGAAAGTTGTTCTTGCCGGTACAGAGTTGTTTTCCGAAACTTTAGAAACCGGCAGGTATATTTTCGAAGTTCCTATGCCATCAGTCGATTCTGTGATTGAAAGCAATTACGAAATATTTGTGGACGACAGAAAAATCCAATCCGGTAGGGTTTTGCGTTCGCCCCAAAAACTAAAAACACCGGCAGGATATGTCGATACAAAAATAGGAACAGCTCATTCCCGCTGGATGATTGCACCGGGCCCATGGATGCCATTCAGCATGGTTAAGTTAAGTCCCGATAATCAGAACTGGGGCTGGCAAGCCGGTTATGACCCTACAATCGAATCCGTTTCATTTTTCAGCCATATCCACGAATGGACTATGGCCGGGCTGGGCACCATGCCTACCAACGGCAAACTTCTAACTAAAACAGGAAAACAAAACAGCGAACATGGCGGCTACCGTTCAGGAATAAACAAAAAAACAGAACAGGCACCGCTTGGCTATTATAAAGTAGAACTTACCGATTATAACATTACTGCGGAGCTGACTTCAACTACACGTTGTGGTTTTCAACGTTATACGTTTCCTAAAGACAGAGACAGCTCACGTGTGCTGCTCGATTTCATTATTCCTGCCGAAAATCCATATTTATCCATTGAAACTTATGTGAAAAAAAATGACGACTATACCATTGAAGGATACAGTCGTCAGAAAGCGCCATTTGCCTGGGGAGCTTCCGTTTCGCAGGAATATACCGTATATTTTGTGGCCGAATTCGATCGACCGATTAAAGACTTTAAGACCTGGACTAAATCGGGTATTAAAAAGAAAAATGAAAGAAAGAGAAAAAGAGCACTCGATTTTGGAGCTATTGCCGAATTCGACACCAAAGAAAACAATGTGGTTCAACTGCGTACCGGAATTTCATTCGTTAGTATTGAAAACGCCATGGAAAATCTGAATAAAGAAATTAAGGAACCATACGGATGGAATTTTGAAGCGGTATGGCAGGCAAATGTTGATGCATGGGATGATTTGCTCGGACGGATTCAGATTGCAACGAATGACCAACGCGAGAGAACACGGTTTTATACCAACATGTACAGGGCTTTATGCAGCAGAAACACCTTTAGCGATACCAACGGCGAATGGACAGATGCCAAAGAGAACAAACAAAAATTGAACGACCCATCATCGCCGGCTCTTGGTTGCGATGCATTTTGGAATACTTTCTGGAACCTAAATCAGTTCTGGAATCTGGTAACGCCCGAATGGAGCAACCGTTGGGTGAAATCGCAATTAGCCATGTACAATGCCAACGGTTGGCTGGCAAAAGGTCCTGCCGGTATGGAATACATTCCTGTAATGGTGGCAGAACATGAAATCCCACTAATTGTTGGAGCTTACCAAATGGGCATACGCGATTTTGATGCCGATAAAGCTTTTGAGGCAGTAATGAAAATGCAAACTACACTGGCTCAGAAAATTGGCGGTGGTTTAGCCGGTAACGAAGATTTAGGCCCTTACCTTAAATACCACTATGTACCTTACAACAAAGGCCGATTCTCGAACACCATGGAATATTCATACGACGATTGGACGGTATCCCAATTCGCAAAATCTTTGGGAAAAGAATCATATTATAATCAATTTCTGCTAAGGGGTTATTACTGGAAAAACGCCATTGATACCACAATCGGCTTTGCACGAATGAAAAACTCGAAAGGAGAATGGCTAAAAGATTTCGACCCGTATAGATCGGGAGCTAATAAGCAATATGTTGAAGGAAATGCCTGGCAATTAACCTTTTTTGTTCCGCAGGATGTTCCATCCCTGGCAAGCATTATAGGCAAAGACAAATTTATCGAACGCTTAGATTGGGGTTTTGAAGAAAGTTACAAAACCAGATTTAACGGATTAAACGATCAATACTGGGATTATCCGGTTGTTCAGGGCAACCAGCAATCGATGCACTTTGCCTATTTGTTTAATTGGGTGCAGCAACCATGGCTTACCCAAAAATGGAGCCGGGCAGTCATGGATCGTTACTACGGATTTGGAATTGCCAATGCGTATTTGGGCGACGAAGATCAGGGGCAAATGAGTGCCTGGTTCATTATGGCATCTCTTGGGCTTTTCCAAACAGATGGCGGTTGCCGCGTTAAGCCGGTCTATGAAATTGGCAGTCCGCTTTACACCAAAGTTGAGATTGATCTTGGGCAAAAATTTGGCCGGGGCAAAAAATTTATCATCGAAGCCCGGAATGCATCTCGCTTAAACAAATATGTGCAAAGTGCCATGCTGAATGGAAAAGCCTTGAATTCGTTCATGTTTCCAGCCAGTGAGTTGCTGAAAGGAGGAATTTTGATTCTTGAAATGGGACCAGAACCCAATAAAAACTGGGGCATTCAGAATTAAAAAGACTAAATCATAGCGCAGCTTCGCCGCAAACAATAAGGAACACTGATGACACTGATTTTTTTCAAGATAAATTTGATAAATTCAGACCTCCTGTCCCGGCAACAAATTAAAATATCGTCATTTTTAAGACGATTCTCAACTCAGTACCGGGGAAAACGGTTTCGGTCTCGTTTAACAGGGCGCATATTTTTTCTAAAGTAAGATTATCTCTCGGAGCTGCAAGGCTCCACAATTTCACTGACAAAGTTTTTTTCTGATAATCGGGAATGATATCAGCCATTGAGAAGAGGATGCTTTTGACCAATGCCCTGATTTCATTGGTTTTCTTTTTATACTCTGCTGCCAGCATATTGGCGAAGGCTGCTTCAGCTCTGTAGCAAATCATCTTAATAATGTTCTGCAAGTGTTTGCTTTCGGTTTTTAGCTTGTTATAGCGCAACGCTTCCGGCATTTGGCCAACAGTAATTTTATAGTGTTGTAGTTTTCGTTTCTCGATGAGCGACTGCTCCTGCTTTTTCAGCTCATTCATTTCTTCTGATATTTTCAATTGGACTGCCAAGTATTTCCGGGTTTGCCCAAGGCCTTTTTTGCGTTTTCTTCCTTTGAAGAATAAAGAGAGGCTTGTCGAAGTGCAATTTTCTCCCTGATTTTCTTGAGCCTATGATTGATATTATTGTACTCCGGGTTAACAATTATTAATAATTTATCTAATTCATTTACAACATATTGTACAATTCTGTCCAGGTCGTATTCCTGTCTCATATATCGAAAGAAATTTTCCTGTGCCCACCGCGAAAACATATACATGGCTATCACAGGTACTTAAAGGAGACCATCATCATAATGATATCAAAATCATAATATCCCTTTGTACGCTCAGCATAATAAGAATTGTAGCTTAACAGGCCATTGGCAAGCAGAAATGGCACCATGCGCATTACCCTTTATTCAGCATGGATTGTGCCTGCTCTTTTATAGTTGATGTGAATTTGTGGCATTGACCACGGGTCTCCTGCCGATTGAAAAAATAACCTATACCGTGTTCTCTTAAGGCGATGGCATAACGCTGTACGTTGCGCACATTGACTCCTATAGCATGCCCCAGTTCCATTGCATTACAAAGCCCGTTTACAACAAGGTTGGCTAAAATATAACGATAGCTGTTGCAATCATCCTTGGCATGGCAAAATACCGGCGAGTCATTATGCAGATAATAAACAAATTCCTCTTTTGTAAATATTCCTACTGAACAATTTACAAGCTTGGTCGACTCAGGGAAAAGTGGCAATTGATGTTGCATAACCTGTTATTTGTAAAAATATCCGACATTTTTATTTGCACACAAGACTCCGCAACTAACTGATCTATAATGACCGGGTCAGGAGGTCTGAAGTCTCAAAATCCAAACTCCAGGCCCAAAATTCCTATAGGGATTGTAGTGAAGGTCTTGGTTCTTGAAATTTGGGACCTGGGGCTTGGTTCTTTTATTGAATATGATAATATGTCCCACGCTAAGTATAGCAAGGAGGCAGCTTGCAGGGGAGAGTGTTTGAGGCGCACCCCGTTTGTATTTGCTGACGGGGTCGATTGTGTGCTGTTAATTAATCAATAGACTTCATTTGGCAGGAAATGAATTTCTTTGTGAGATAAAAAAATAAATAATAATAATATTATTCATTTTTCATATTTAAAACCGCTGCGTAATATTTATATAAATTCTATCATAGTTTCTGTTCTTTTCAAAAGTTCCTTCATAATTCAGTGAACATGAAAGCTTTTTCATCAAGCGCCAGGTCAAATTCATTTCTGCCATATTTTGAACCAGCGGTTTTTCAAAATTCAGGAACTTATAATTTACATATCTGTAGCCTAATCCGCCATTAAATTTACCGGGGATCAGATCGCGTGAAATCCCCACGCTGTAAATGCTGCCTGATTGATAACTTGTTTCCAGTAATGTAGCCGAAATGGTCGCTGTGACGTTAAGCCATGGTACCTTATTAAAAGTAAGATAAGAATAAAGGTTTTTTGATGGCCGGGGGTCCTGTTTACTAAGGCGATAACCGGTATTTGCTCCAAGTGATATATTTTTCCCGGGCCGGAAGTTAACCTGAAACATGTATCCCTCTGTAGTGGCTGCTTCGAGAAGGCGATCTACAATATCCTTGTAGGTTTCGTAATAAATTATATTTTTCCGTGCACTGTACGAAAGCGATAATGACAACTGCTTCACAACCTTATATCGCAACGAAACATATAGGTTCGAGAGATCAGGTGTATTATTCTGTGTTAAAGTGTTTTCTGCTTCATTCATTACTTTATTGTACAGATCAAATTCAACGGATCCGAAAAAATAAAGGTTTTTTATCAATGAATTTGAATGCTGAAAATAGGCAAACCTTCGATCTGTATTTCCGTTATTCAATTGTTCAACAAGAGCCAGGGAACTTTGCATATTGCCATTTTTCGTTGCATAATCGTGCCCTAAATAACCGCCATATTGCACAAGATCAGCATTGAAGCTGTAATTCAGATAATCCGGACGGGTACCGGCAATTAACCCTACCGTAAGTGATTTGAATTTCGTTTCATACTGAAGGCCGTCAACAGCTCCTACGCTGGAGAGTCTGGGATTGATTTTTCGGCCTACCGAGATTATATTATTGTTGTTGAAGGCATAGTTAAGTGCCAGGCTGTAAATCTTTAACGCGTTAAATATATCATCCTTTACTTCGCTCCATTCATTGATTTTGTGCACGAATGAAATGTAGGTCTCGCCAGATAATTTCGTGTTGCCAATGTTTTGTGCATTAAGAGAAAATGTATATCTCATGCGTTGAGAAATATCAGAGACATTCGAAAAATTTGAATATGAGGAGAGCGAAATACGTCCGCTGATGTCCTCTTTCAATTTTTTTGGCAGGTCTTTTTTTACCGAAACAATATCCACATCCTTACTAACCGAAGGTATTATGGGTTGAACAGCAACTTCATTTGATTTCGCAGGATTAAAAACTTTACGCTGCGTTGAAATCTTATCTTTAACATGTAATGGTTTTGTGGAGACAGGAGTGCAGACACATGAAATGGATGAAAGATCCTTTACAATCAATACCGGGATTATTTTTGCCTCTTGCATCATAAAAAGAGTATCCCCCACAGTTATATTTTCAGTGGATTGAAATTTAACATATACATTTTGTGAAGTTATAAAGGATATTGTTCCCTCTTTAGCCTCTCCAGGAGTATTCCCTTTCAGGGATAATCCTAAAAAAATCAAAAGAAATACAGGAAGTATATGTTTCATGGTGATGCGTTTAATTGCTCCTGATAATATTATTTTCCATCATTTTACCACCAGATCAGCCATGGGGGTGACAATTATAGCAAGCAGTACTATTATAGCTGTACCCATTTACGCCCTGATGATTACTATTTGTAGACGATTGAGGGTGACAGGATGAGCTTGTGCAGCTGAATACAGCAAAATTTGAAGGATTTGTATGACAATCGGCACACGTATTCCATTGCCCGTTATGCCTTCCTGAATAAATAGGAAAATATTGTGCATCATGATTAAAAGTTGAAGGACTCCACTTGCTCTGCGTATGACAATCTGAACAGGTAGTCGGGAATTTGGCCGAAGTATGATTCGGATTAGTCGTCTGGTTGTAATCGTTCGTATGACAACCTGCACAGGTATTTGGCGTACTGTTATAATTACCCTTATGACAATCTGCGCAAGCTGTAATGACATGTGCACCTGACAGAACGTAATAATTATTATGAATAGGGAAAGTAGCAGGGGCCCATCCAGCATTTGTGGTATGACATCTTGAACAGTCATTGGGTATGCCAAGCGCATTGTGGTTTGGATTCGCTGATTGGTTAAAATTGGCTTGATGACAACCCGCACAAGTATTTGGAGTATTGGCGTATCCGTTGGTATGGCACTGTGTGCAATTGCTTGCTATTGCAGCATGTGCGCCTGTGAGCGGGTATGTGATGTTATGGTTAAAGCTGGAAGGTATCCAGGCGCTCTGCGAGTGACAGGTTTCGCAAGTTGTCGAAAACTGTGATGCAACATGGTTTGGATTTGTTGTTTGGTTGAAATTAGCAGCATGGCAGCCAAAACATGTTTTTGGTGAATTCACATAATTCCCCTGGTGGCAGGTAGCACAATCGTTGGCAATTGAAATATGGGCGCCAGCCAAAACATAGTAACTGTTGTGAGTCGGGAAAGTAGCAGGATCCCATCCCGGATTGGTTGTATGGCAAGTGGCACAATCATTCGAAATTCCAATAGACTTGTGATTGGGGTTGGCAGTCTGATTATAATCGCTGGTGTGGCAACCGGCACATACATTTGATGTGCCGTTGTATCCATTCGTATGACAATTGGCGCAGTCAACAGCTGCATGTCCACCTGTTAAAGGAAAAGGGGAAGTATTATGATTAAAACTTCCCTGGGTAGTGCCTGTAGGGTGGCAAGAAAAACAGGCATCGCTGTTATATTGATAACCCCCAACGCTCTGATGTGAATTATTCGTTGACGATTGAGGGTGGCAGGATGTAGTACAGGTGAAAATTGCAAAATTTGAAAGATTTGTGTGACAATCGGCACAAGTATTCCATTGTCCGTTATGCTTTCCTGAATAAATAGGGAAATATTGCCCGTCATGATTGAAAGTTGCAGGAGTCCAACTACTCTGCGTATGACAATCTGCACAGGTGGTTGGAAAATTGGCTGCAGTATGATTTGGATTAGACGTTTGGTTGAAATTAGCAGCATGGCAGCCAAAACATGTTTTCGGTGAATTTGAATAATTCCCGTTATGGCAGGTAGCACAATCGTTGGCTATTGGAACATGGGCACCAGCCAGAACATAATAATTGTTGTGAGTCGGGAAAGTTGCAGGATCCCAACCCGGATTTGTTGTGTGGCATGTGGCACAATCATTTGAAATGCCAATTGAAGTGTGATTTGGATTTGTGGTCTGATTATAATTTGGGGTGTGACAATCAGCACATACATTTGAAGTTCCGATGTATCCATTGGCATGACAACTGGCACAATCGACGGATGCATGACCACCGATTAAAGGGAATGGGGAAGTATTATGATTAAAGGTTCCCTGGGAATTACCCGCAGGGTGGCAGCTTAAACAGGCATCGCTGTTATATTGATAACCCCCAACACCCTGATGTGAATCATTCGTTGACGATTGAGGGTGGCAGGAGGTGGTACAGGTGAAAATTGTAAAATTTGAAGGATTTGTATGACAATCAGCACAAGCATTCCATTGACCGTTATGCTTTCCTGAATAAATAGGGAAATATTGCCCGTCATGATTGAAAGTTGCAGGAGTCCAATTAATCTGCGTATGACAATCTGCACAGGTGGTTGGGAAATGGGCTGCAGTATGATTTGGATTGGTCGTCTGGTTGTAATCGTTCGTATGACAACCTGCACAGGTATTTGGAGTATTGGAATATCCGTTTGTATGACACTGCGTGCAATTACCCGCTATCGTTGCATGTGCACCAGTGAGAGGGTATACGTTGTTATGATCAAAAGTAGAAGGGATCCAGTCGTTCTGAGAGTGACAGGTTTCGCACGTAGTCGAAAACTGCGATGTAATATGATTTGGATTGGTCGTTTGGTTGAAATTGTTAGCATGGCAGCCAAAACATGTTTTCGGTGAATTTGTATAATTCCCGTTATGGCAGGTAGCACAATCGTTGGCTATTGGGACATGGGCACCAGCCAGAACATAATAATTGTTGTGCGTGGGGAAAGTAGCCGGATTCCAACCCGGATTTGTTGTGTGGCATGTAGCACAATCATTTGCAATACTAATTGCGGAGTGATTTGGATTTGTAGTCTGGTTATAATTTGGGGTATGACAATCAGCACATACATTAGAAGTGCCGCTGTATCCCTTGGCATGGCAACTGGCGCAGTCTGTTGTTGAATGGCCACCGGTGAGTGGAAAACCGACTGAGCTATGATTAAAACTACCTTCGGAAGAACCCGAAGGATGGCAAGCAAAACAAGCATCATTGCTATAAGCGTATCCGCTAACCTCCTGATGCTTGCTGTCAGTATCAACCTTATTATGATCGTGGCATGCGATGCAAGTGAACTGTGCATAATTACCTGCATTGGTATGGCAATCAGCGCAGCTATTCCATTGTCCATTGTGCTTGCCTGAATAGATAGGAAAAGATTTCGCATCATGGTCTCTGTATTCTGCAGGTTTCCAGCCTGGGGCTATCGTATGACAATCTTTACAATTTGTGGAAAAATTGAGAGAAGCATGATTAGGATTTGAAGTTGATGAATAATCGGGTTGGTGGCAGGAAATACATTCAGCAGAGGTGTTTGAATAACTACCAGATGTGTGACATTTATTACACTCATTAATTGCATGACCTTCCGTGAGCGGGAAGAAACTATGATTAATACTGGCGCCTGTCCAGGAAAAGGAATTCATGCTATGACATTCGGTACAATTTTTAGAATAATTGCCTTGTACATGGTTTGGCGAGGTAGCATTTGCATAATTGGCCTGGTGACAATCATAACATTCAATCCCTAATGGATCAAAACGGAGGAGAGAGGCTGTGGGGGTAGGAGGAGTACCAGCACTAGGAACAACATTGGTATGGCAATCATAACAATCAGCGGTTGCATGCGGTCCAAGCAGCGGGAAACGACTCTGCTGATGCAATTGAGTGATGTTGGTCACTACCCATGAATTTGGTGTATGGCATCTGGCACATTCGGGACCCACGGTCTGCTGATGAATATCTGTATGGCAGGAATTGCATTCGGTTTGTGTTTTTGCAAATTCGAGTGAGGTGTGACATTGTTTACAATTAATTGCTTGATGTTGACCGACCAATGGAAATTTTGTACCATCATGATCGAAGGAAACTTTTTTTAAATCAACTTTCCAACTATCAGTTTTATGGCAATCCTTGCAGCTAATAACAAAATCACTACCATGCGGCGATTTTTGGGCAAACAGGTTTAGAGAAAGTAATAATGCCAGTATTAACGATG
>Ga0315290_10001297_pt1 | contig 17168 bp, 11 predicted proteins | sample YL17G12_0_MG_FD_203627 | JGI IMG/M metagenome (GOLD analysis project Ga0315290, IMG submission 203627) | Sediment microbial communities from Yellowstone Lake, YNP, Wyoming, USA - YL17G12_0 | ecosystem: Environmental > Aquatic > Freshwater > Lake > Sediment | place: USA: Wyoming | collected... | reverse complement strand
AAGTCGATGTCATCGTCGTGGGCTCGGGCGCAGCCGGCATGGTCGCGGCGCTCGCGTTGGCACCGCTTCGCGTCGCGCTCCTGACGAAAACGCACACGTTAGCGGGTGGAGCCAGTCCTTATGCTCAAGGCGGGGTGGCCGCGGCGGTCGGACGCGACGACGACCCTCAGCAGCACGCCAAGGACACCCTCGTCGCCGCGGCGGGGCTCGCGGATCCGGCGATCGTTGACGCGATGGTTGCCGACGGGCCCCAGGCGATCGCGCGGCTGATCGCCCTAGGCGCCCGATTCGATCGGGACGACTTCGGCCATCTCGCGTTGAGCCGCGAAGGCGCCCACTCACGCTCTAGGGTCGTGCGGGCCGGCGGGGACGCGGCGGGAGCGGAGATCGTCCGCGCCCTCTCGGCCGCCGTCATGGAAGCGCGTGGTATCGATCTCCGAACGGAATCGTTCCTGGAAGATCTGCTCCTCGAGAAGGGGCGGGTCACCGGGTTGACGGCGATGTCCGCCTCGGGAGCCTTGCTGTCCCATGGCGCGCGCGCGGTTGTCCTTGCGACGGGAGGCATCGGTCGCCTGTTCCCCGAGACGACCAACCCGCGTGAAGCGACCGGCGATGGCCTGGCGGTCGCGGCGCGGGCGGGGGCACGCCTGGCCGACCTGGAGTTCATCCAATTCCATCCGACGGCCTTGGACGTCGCTCGCGATCCCATGCCGCTCATCACCGAGGCGCTGCGCGGCGCGGGCGCTCTGCTGGTCGACGCTCGTGCGCGGCCCTTGCGCATCGAAGGTTGGGAGCGAGCGGAGCTCGCCCCCCGCGACATCGTCGCGCGCGAGATCGTCGCGCGGCTGGCGCGCGGCGAACGCGTGGCGCTCGACGCGCGCGCCTTGGGCGCGAAGCGGCTCGAGAGCGAGTTCCCCCAGGTCATCCGCACGTGTCTGGCGGTAGGGTACGACCCGCGCCGCGACGAGCTCCCCGTCGCGCCGGCCGCGCATTACCACATGGGCGGGGTTGCCGTGGACGCGCGCGGGCGGACGTCGATCGAGGGACTGTGGGCCTGCGGTGAGGTCGCCTGCACCGGCGCGCATGGTGCCAACCGGCTTGCCAGTAATTCGCTCCTCGAGGCTTTGGTCTACGGCGCGCGGGTCGCAGAGGACGTTCGCAGCGCGTTGGGGTGCAGCACGGTCGATGCGGCCGCCTCGTCTTCCGGTGCCCGGGCCGCCGACGCGACGGCAACTCCGTGGCGGCCGCCGCTGCGCCTGGAGAGCCGTCTCCGGGCCGCGGTTGGTCGCGGCCTGGGTGTCATTCGGGATGCCGACGGAATTCGCGAGACGTTGTCGTCGCTCGACGCGCTTGTCGGTGAAGCGACATTCGGCGAAGCGCGGAACATGATTCTCGTCGGACGCCTCATCGGCGCGTCGGCGCTGCTCCGCGAGGAGAGCCGCGGCGCGCACTGGCGCCGGGATTTCCCGGAACAAAACGCGCGCTACGCGCGACGAAGCGCGCGGACGGCCGACCAACTCCTCCTCGCGGCCACCGTCGCGTAGAGCTACTCCCCGTCGCCCCCGAGCTTGCGCTCCATCCCCAGCGCACGCGGGAACAGGACGTTGTTCTCGAGGTGAATGTGTGCGTGAAGATCCGCCTCGAAGATCTCGAGCCCCGCGTAAAGGGCCCGGAAGCTGCCGCAGCCGTCGTTCGGTGGACGGAATCCGTCGGTGAGACGGTGGATCGTCTTCAGCGCGAGCCCGGCGACCTCGTGCTCGCGCTCCATGACCCCGATCGCCCCCGAAGCGAGGCCGAGCGGAATCGAAAAGGACGGCCTCAATCCTCGCGCCGCCGTTTCGAGCTCGCGCACGTAGGGGAAGAGCACGTGCTCTTCCTTTTCGAGGTGCGAGTCGAGTTCTTCCTTCAGCGAGCGGAACGTGTCGCGCAAGGCCGGAAGGGTGTCCGGGTGATTGGCGCCGTGAACCGTCGCGACCTTCTCGGCGAGCGCCAGAACGCGCGGAAGCTCCTCCTTGAGGCCCGCGTGGTAGCGAACGAGGATGTGGTCGATCAGCGCGCCGAGCGGCTCGGTCGCCCAATCGGTCTCGGATCCGGCCGGCTTCCGGCTCGCCGTCTCGATCTCGCGGACGATCGTTTCGAACCCGACGCCCTTTTCGGAACAGACCTCGGCCAACGCGCGACGTCCCCCGCAGCAAAAATCGATGCCGTGCTTCTGAAAGACCGGGATCGCACGCGGCAACGCGCTCGCGATCTCGGCGATGGTCGTTTCGGCTGTGACATTCATGAGCTGTCCTCCTCGACGACCGAATCTACGGGACGGGGCGAGGCGCCGCTGTGACTTGAGTCACGCCGCCGGATCGCCGTCGGACGTGTTGACGCACGGTGGGGGCGGCTGGCAACCTACCGGGATGAAAAGTGTGCTCGAGACCCTCCGCGGGGTTCCGTTCCTTCACGAGCTTCCGGAATCTACGCTCGTCGAAGTGGCCAGGCGTTGTGTCGAGAAGGTGCACATGCGCGGCGAGGTGATCTTCCTCGAGGGGGATCCTCCCAAGGGATTTCTGGTCGTTCGCGAGGGCGCGGTCAAGATCTACAAGACCGGCGACGGGGGCCGCGAGCAGATTCTCGAGATCGAGGGGCCGGGCCGCTCGGTCGCGGAGCTTCCGCTCTTCGACGGGCACCCCTACCCGGCGGCGTGCGCGGCGGTGCACGACACGGTTCTTCTGGTCGTCCGGCCGAGGGACTTCCAGGAGTTGCTCGAGCACCATCCCGACCTGACGAGGGCGGTGATCGCCTCGCTGGCGTTCCGGCTCCGCCGGATGGTGATGCTGGTCCGGGAGCTGTCGTTGCGGGATGTCCGCCAGAGATTGGTGGACTTGTTCCGGGAATTCGCGAAAGATAGCGGTTCGTTCGAGTTGGATCTGTCCCATCAAGAGCTGGCCGCGCGGATCGGCACCGTCCGTGAAATCGTCTCCAGAACCATGGCCAAACTGGTCCAAGAGGGCGTTATCCGCGTCGAAGGAAAGACGGTCACTCTTGTCGAGCTGCCACGCCGGCCGATCTCGTCGCGCTGAAGCCTACAAACGACTTGTGTCATCGTGTGACCCAGGTCACAGCGGTGGCCGCGTTCGGCCATGCATATTCGCGATCCAGCGCGGAAAGACCCGCGCGGAAAAGGAAAGGGGGTTCCAGTTGGTCAAGCACATCGGAGCGATCCTGACGGCGGCGACGCTCCTCGCCACGGGATGCGCGGGAGACAAGTCCGCCGCGCCCAAGGCCGGGGGGAGTGGCGGGGACAGCCTCGAGTCGATCATGGCGGCGCGCAATCTGACGCCCGACGACGCAGCGGCGGCGCTGAAGACGTTCGTGCCGAGCGGCCGGATCGACGACTACCTGATGTTCGCGTCGGGCGGCCACAGCGGCCAGGTCTTCGTGATCGGGCTGCCGTCGATGCGCATCCTGCGCTCGATCGCCGTCTTCACGCCGGAGCCCTGGCAGGGTTACGGCTACGGCGTCGGCGAAGAGATTCTGAAGGCAGGTTACGCCAACGGGCGCGAGATCAAGTGGGGCGACACCCACCACCCCGGACTCTCGGAGACCGCGGGCGACTACGACGGCCAGTTCCTCTTCATCAATGACAAGGCCAACGCACGCATGGCCGTGATCGACCTTCGGGACTTCGAGACGAAGCAGATCGTCAAGAACCCGATCGCGATCAACGATCACGGCGGCGCGTTCGTCACCCCGAACACCGACTACGTGATCGAGGGCGGCCAATATTCCACACCGCTCGGCTGGACCTACGCCCCGATCGCCGATTATGAGAAGTCCTATCGCGGGATGGTGACGCTCTGGAAGTTCGACCGGGCGGCCGGACGCATCGACATGAAGAAATCGTTCGCGATCGAACTTCCGCCCTACTGGCAAGATCTGTTCGACGCCGGCAAGCTTGCGAGCGACGGCTGGATCTTCGGCAACTCGATCAACACCGAGATGGCGACGGGCGGCATCGAGGAAGGGAAGCCTCCGTTCGAGGCCGGCGTCTCGCAGCGCGACGTCGATTACCTGCACATCATCAACCTGAAAGCCGCCGAGGCGGCGTATCTGGCGGGCAAGACCAAGATGGTCAACGGCTTCCCCGTGATTCCGCTCGATGTCGCGGCCAAGGAAGGGATCCTCTTCTTCGCGCCGGAGCCGAAGAGCCCGCACGGCTGCGACGTCACGCCCAACGGCAAGTACATCGTCGTCGCCGGAAAGCTCGACCCGCACGTATCCGTCTACTCGTTCGAGAAGATCCAGACCACGATCGCCGCGAAGAAGTGGACGCCCGATCCGTTCGGCGTGCCGATCCTCGACCAGGACAGCGTCATCGAGGCGCGCGTCGAGCTGGGCTTAGGTCCGTTGCACACGCAGTTCGACGACAAGGGTTACGCCTACACGTCTCTCTTCCTCGATACGGCGGTCGCGCGATGGACGTTGGGCGGAGAGTACGCGGATAAGCACCCCGAGCCGCCGTGGACGCTCGTGACGAAAACGCCGACCCAGTACAACATCGGCCACCTCGCGGCGGCCGAGGGGGACACGGTCAGCCCCGACGGCAAGTACGTCGTCGCTCTGAACAAGTGGTCGGTGGACCGTTTCTTCCCGACCGGTCCGCTGCTCCCGCAGAATCTGCAGCTGCTCGACATCGGAGCGACCGGTACGACGATGCCGGTGATCTACGACGGTGCGATGGGCGTCGGTGAGCCGCACTACGCGCAGATCATCAAGGCGGACAAACTGAAGCCGTGGACGGTCTACCCCGAGGTCGGCTGGAGCCCGCAAACCCAGTCGAAGGATCCCAAGGCGCCCGTGGCCGGCGGCGAGAAGATCGTGCGCAACGGCAACCGCGTCGACGTTTACATGACCGCGATTCGCAGCCACTACAATCCGGAACATGTGGAAGTCAAAAAGGGCGACCACGTCTTCTGGCACATCACGAGCTTGGAGCGCACGCAAGACGCCACTCACGGGTTCGCGATTCCCGGTTACAACATCAACCTGAGTCTGGAGCCGGGGGAAACCGAGACCGTCGAGTTCGTGGCGGATCGTTCCGGGACGTATCCGTACTACTGCACCGAGTTCTGTTCGGCGTTGCACCTGGAAATGACCGGCATCTTCCTCGTGAAGCCCTGAACCAACGTCCCATGAGGGGGGGAGCACCGTGGCCAAGGCGACATTCGAGTCCATCGTCGGACCTCGGATTCCGGACGCCGAGCTGCGCGCCCATCGCGCACGCTACGTTCTGCCTTCGTTGTTTCTGGCCGCGGCCGCGGTGCTCCTCCTCGTTTCGCTGTTCCAGCCCTACTGGCGGATGATTCTCCACGCGCCGCAATACCCGAAAGGGTTGACGGTGCACGCGTATCTGAACCGGTTGGAGGGGGACGTCGCCGAGATCGACGGCCTCAACCACTACATCGGGATGCGCAAGCTCGACGACGCGGCGAAGCTCGAGCGCGAGCTGTCGATCATGGCGGTCGTCGCCGTCTCGTTGTTGGTGCTCGGAGCGATCTTCATTCACAACCGGCGGGCGGCGTGGCTTGCGCTCCCCGCGCTCTTGTTCCCCGCCGGGTTCCTGATCGACCTCCATCTCTGGCTCGCGCACTTCGGCCGGAATCTCGACCCGCACGCGGCGCTCTCGTCCTCGATCAAACCGTTTACGCCTCCCGTGCTCGGCACCGGCTTCGTCGGCCAGTTCAGCACGGTCGCCACGCCCGACGTGGGGCTGATCCTCGCGTTCGTCGCTTCGGCGGTGATCCTCACCGGCCTCTGGCTTCACCGCCGCGCCTACAAGCCGCTCGTCGACGCGGCACTGCGTGGCGCAGCTTCGATTCTCGTCGCGGTACTCGTGGCGGCCTCCGCTGCCCCGGATGCGCGGGCCGAGGCGCGCTTCGATCTGCAGGCGGCGATTCACGCAGCCGAGCCGGGTGCCACGATTCGCGTGCCGTCCGGCGTGCATCGCGGACCGTTCGTTCTCAGCAAGGCGGTGATTCTCCAGGGTGAGCCCGGCGCGATCCTCGAGGGAGAAGGAGACGGCGACGTCGTGAAGATCACTGCGGCGCACGTGGCGGTGCGTGGTGTGACCGTACGCGGCACCGGCTCGAGCCTCGACAAGGAGAACTCCGGCGTCCTCGTCATGGCCGACGACGTCACCGTCGAAAACGTGACGCTGACCGACGTGCTGTTCGGAGTCTACGCGCGGCAGGCGAACCGCATCGTCGTGCGCAACAACACGGTTGATGGCAAGGACTTCGATGTGACCCGGCGGGGCGACTCGATTCGGCTCTGGTACTGCAACGACGGCGTGATCGAGGGGAATCGGGTGCGCCACACCCGCGACGTCGTCGTCTGGTTCTCTCAGCGAACGAAGGTCCTGCGCAACGACGTTCGCGACAGCCGGTACGGGTTGCATCTGATGTACGCCGACGCGACCATCATGGAAGACAACCGGCTGGAAGGGAACTCCGTGGGCGCGTTCCTGATGTACTCGAACCGCTCCGAGTTCCGCCGCAATCACATCGTCTCTTGCCGCGGGCCGAGCGGCTACGGACTCGGCCTCAAGGACAACGACGCCCTCGTCGCCGAGGACAACGAGTTCGCCGGAAACCGCATCGGGATCTATGTCGACAACTCTCCGAACTCGATTGACTCGCGATGCATCATCCGGCGGAACCTCCTCGCGTATAACGACATCGGCATCGGGTTTCTTCCCTCCGTCAAGCGCAACGACGTGTCGTCGAATTCGTTCGTCGACAACCTGGAGCAGGTCGGTGTGATCGGGCCGGGGGACTTCCACGGCAACGCGTTCACGGTCGACGGGCGCGGGAACTACTGGAGCGACTATCGCGGCTACGACCTTGGGGGCGACGGCCTCGGAGATCTTCCGTATCGTGCCGAAAGCCTGTTCGAGAATCTGATGGACAGGCATCCCGAGCTGCGCCTCTTCCAGTTCAGTCCCGTGCAGCAGGCGGTCGATCTCGCGGTGCGCGCTTTCCCCGTCGTGAAGGCCCGACCCAAGCTCACGGACACCGCCCCTCTGATGCAATCCCTGCCCGCTCGCGCGTTGGCGGGGCAGCCGCCGATTCGCGCGCAGTTCGCGGCGATGTCGATCGCGCTCCTCCTGGCGTTTGGCTCGGCGGCGGCCTTGGCGCGGGGAGAACGAGTGCCGCCGCCCGGCCCGGCGCTTGCGAGCTCTCCGGTGCGTGCCGTCCCGAATCCGGCGTCCGCGCATCCGATGCTTGCGGTCGTGGCGTTGACGAAGCGCTTCGGAAAGTTCACCGCGGTCGAGGACGTCTCGTTCGAGGTGGCCCCCGGAGAGGCGGTCGCCCTGTGGGGCCCGAACGGCGCGGGCAAGAGCACTCTTCTCAAGTGCCTTCTTGGTCTGTTGCGCTTCACGGGCACCGTCCGCATCGACGGCCACGACGCCCTCATAAACGCCAAGACCGCGCGCGGTCGGCTCGGGTACGTCCCGCAGGAGCTCGCGTTCTACCCCGAATGGAGCGGTCGCGAGGTCCTCGCGTTCCTCGCGAAAATCAAGCGGGTGGCCCCCGAGCGCGTTGACGTTGCGCTCGCCGAGGTCGGGCTCTCGGCGCATGGCGCCAAGCCGATCGGCTCGCTATCGGGAGGGATGAAACAGCGGCTCGCGCTCGCGGCGGCGTTGCTTTCGGACCCGCCGCTCCTGGTGCTCGACGAGATCACGTCGAACCTCGACGCGAACGGGCGGGAAGGTCTGCTGCGCGTTTTGGCCCGCCTCAAGGAATCCGGCAAGACGATCGTGTTCACGTCCCATCGCCGCGACGATGTGCTCCGCCTCGCCGACCGCGTCCTCGTGCTCGAGCGCGGGAAAGTGGCACGACACGCGCGACCCGAGGACGTCGCAGAGGCGGAGGCCGACGCCTTGGAGGATCTCGCGTGAGCGATCCGAGAAACGTCGCCATCGTCGCCGCAAAAGAGCTGCGTGACGCCGTCCGCAACCGGTGGTTCCTGTTGTACGCCGGGATCTTCACCGTGCTCTCGGTGGCGCTGTCATTTCTGTCGTCGCTCGGGGCGGCAGCCTACGGCCAGGTCGGCTACGGGCGCACGGCCGCGGTCCTGGTCAACCTCGTCGCGCTGATCGTTCCGTTGATGGCGCTGAACGTGGGGGCCGCGAGCATCGCCGCCGAACGCGAGCGAGGCACCCTCGCCTACCTGCTGGCCCAGCCGCTCGATCGCGGCGAGCTGCTGCTCGGGAAGTTCCTTGGCCTCGCGATCGCGCTCGCTGCGGCGTTGGCCGGCGGCTTCGGCGTCAGCGCCGCGGCGCTGGCGATTGCGGGCGCACGTGGAGACGCGGGCAGTTTTGGGACCTTGGTCGCGCTTTCCATGGTGCTCGCGCTGGCGATGCTGGCGGTCGGTCTGCTGGTGTCTTCCGTAGCACCTCGGGCTTCGGTGGCGGCTGGGGTCTCGGTCGCTCTGTGGCTGACGTTCGTGTTGCTGACCGATCTCGGATTGATGGGTGGGAGCCTCGTCTTCAAGCTCGGTGCCCCGCAACTGCTGCACATCGCCCTCGCGAACCCGCTGCAGGTGTTCAAGCTCGCGGTGCTGGCGCGTTTGAACCCGACGCTCGACATGCTGGGGCCGGCCGGCATGTATGCGACGACGACGTACGGAAGAGGGCTGCCGTGGGTCTTCGCAGGAGCCCTGGCCGCCTGGATCGCGCTCCCTCTGTCCGCCGCGGCCGCGGTTTTCGCGCGGACGAGCCGGCCGTGATGCGAAGCCTCGTTGCCGCGATCTCGCTCCTTGCGCTCGCCTGTGTGTCGGCATGCGGGGACTCCGCGCCCACCGGGCCACCGGAGATCCGTCTCGGGGTCGATGCTTGCGACGGTTGCGGGATGACGATCGCGGAGACGCGCTACGCGGCAGCCGCCCTTGCGGAGGACGGTGCCGAGCGGCGCATGTTGAAGTTTGACGATATTGGATGCCTCGCGCTCTGGGAGGCGAACGCCTCGGGGGCCACGCTTCGTGGGCGCTGGGTTCACGACCGGCCGACGGAGGCGTGGATCGACGCGAGCACCGCAACATTTTCGCAGATTCGAGAGCTCACAACGCCGATGGGTTCGGGCATCGCGGCGTTCAAGACCGCTTCCGATGCCGAGGTCCTCGTCGCCGAACGCGGCGGGGAGAAGCTATCCTGGGACGCTGTCCTGGCCCGGGCTCGCGAAGGAACCCTCCAGAGCCACCCCTTTTCTCGACAAGAGGCCGCCCGATGAACGACACGCCAAACGATGCCGCCAAGTCCCCAGTGACACACTTGTCCGGCCCTGGCCCGCTCGGTCTCGGGCTGTTCCTCGCTTCCGCGGTGATCCTGTTCGGGGCCATCCTGACGGGATACGCGCTGCTGCGCGTCAGCGATCCCGGCGCGTTTACGTGGGCTCCGAAGCTCCTTGACCGCAAGCTGGGCCTGGTCACGGCGATCGCCCTGCTGGTGACATGCCTTGCGTCGGCAGGTGCACTTCGCTTCGCCCTTGCCGCGAAGCTCGGCTGGGCGCGCCCGTTACTCGCCGTTGCGCTGCTCGCGGGCACGGCAGTGCTCGCGGTGCGCGCGATCGAGTTTCCTTCGACGAGCCGTCGCGCCGGATTTCTGCCCAAGCGGGCGGAGGTGGCATCGACGACGATCCACGGCGCGCCCGGAGCAGCCGTGACCCACGTCGGCGACTCTTCGCAGGGCAAGCGGATCTTTCTCGGAACGTGCGCCGCGTGCCACGCGCCCGACGGCTCCGGCGTCAAGGGGCAGGGGCAAAACCTCAGGGACAGCGTGTTCCTGAAGGACAAGACGGACGACAAGGCGCTGGCGTTCGTGAAGGCCGGCCGTCAACCGTTCGACCCCGAGAGCAAGCTCCACCTGTCGATGCCCGCGCGAGGCGGCAACCCAGCGCTCAGCGATGCGAGCCTTATCGACGCGATCGCCTACGTGCGCGAGTTCCAAAAGCAGGCTGCCGCCATCGCCGCGGCCCCGGCGGTTGCGGTCGCGGCCGCGACTCCGGCCGCCATCACCACCTCCCCCGACCAGCCGCAGGTGATCGACGGAGAGCTCTGGCTCCCGCACTCGATTCTGCCCGCCGCATCCGCAGGACCGACGGGGTCGGTGCGTGCCACGATCGCGCTCCAGACGCCCGGCGCGGAAGGACGCACCGGCTCGAACGTGCGGCGGTTTTTTTCACTCCTGCTTTTTGTCAACGGACTTCACACGATCTATCTGCTCTTCGGCCTGGTGCTCGGTCTTTGGTTGCTCGTCTCGACGATACGCGGAGGCACTCCCAGAATCTCCCTTGCGATGGCGGCGGCGTACTGGGCGGTCATCGGGGCGATCGGCATGCTGCTCATTCCCGCGTTTTACGTCTGAGCACCATCTCTCAAGCACCCCCGAGGGTCCGCGTCTTTGGACGATTCATTATCTTGGATCGTGATCCCATGAATACCCCCATAAGCCCCGGATGCTTATCGGTGTGACGAAAGCTAAAATATTGCTTAATAACTAGGTTAGAGTCAGTTACAAATTCAGAGATGCAGGGCATGTGGTTTGCTGTTACTTTGTTGTGGGCTTAAAGCCTAGATACTTGGGGTAATAAACAGAGATTCATGAGATTACGGCCGTAACCGGGGATGGTCCCCGGATACCGTACCCCGCGGACTCGGTACGGATCTCACAGCTGGGAGGCTGTTAATGAAGAAGGTGCTGTTCACGGTACTGGCCGGCGTGCTTGCCGGAATGACGTTCGTTCCGGCGTTGGCCCAGGACGACGCAGAGAAGAAGTTCGAGTTCAACGGAGAGGTGCGCGCTCGGTACGAGAACCTCAACAACTACACCGACCTGAAGGACGGATTAGTTCAGGGCGACGCCAACGACGACGCGTCCGCGTTCACGGGTTACCGCGTGTTGGTCGGCCTGACCGGCATGTTCGAGAAGAACGTCACGGCGCACGTCGATCTTCAGTACTACGGCTTCCTCGGTGACGCGACCAACGTTGCCAATGCTGACGGCACCCCCATCGCACCGTTTCTCAGCCCGACCGCCGGCCTTGCGCTCTATCAGGGCTGGGTCGAGATGGGCAAGATCGGTGGCTCCGAGTTCGGCGCCCGCCTCGGACGCCAGGAGAACACCTACGGGACCGAGCTCCTCCTCGGTGACAACGACTACTACAACGGACGGGCGTTCGATGGCGTCCGCGGAATGTGGCAGCACGGCAGCAACGACCTAAATTTCTTTTATTACAAGATCTTGGAAGGGAACAACCCGTACGTCACGGGCCTTGTTAACGGCGTGCAGGACACCAGTCTCTTCGGCGCCACGTACGACTGGAATTTCAAGACGATGGGAACGGTCGGCGGCTACTGGATCGTGGCCCAGCAGCTGCAACCGACCGGCGGAACCAAATTCGACACGTACGGCGCGCGCTGGAACCGCGGGATGATGACTGGCGACAAGCTCAACATGTTCGACTGGAACATCGAGTACGCCATGCAGAGCGGCGACGAGAATCCCACCACGACGATCGGAGGCTGGATCGGCGAGGGCTGGTTCGCGTACAACTTCAAGGTTGGCGACAGCCATGGCCGTGTTCACATCGGAACGCTCATGACCTCGGGCGACAAGACCACGGGGACGGATGCGGGCAACAAGGATGAAGACTTCTTCAACCTGTTCGGCGACTTCCACGCCAACAACCGCTTCGGCGACATGGACTGGATCGATAGCTCAGCCCTCAGCGCCAATTTCGACCACAACGGCCCGCATAACATCACCGATTACAACATCGGCTACGAGCATTGGATCGGTAGCGAGCACTACGTGATGTTTGCCTATCACATGTTCAGTCTGACCGAGGCGAACGGTGCCCCGAACGACAAGATCGGCAACGAGATCGACCTCAAGTACGGTTACCAGTACTCGAAGAATCTTTCCTTCGAGGTAATGCTCGGTCAAATGAGCCCGGACTCCAAGACTTTCGTGGACCAGGTAGCGGTCCCGGACCCGGGACCTAATGATTTTCCGAAGGTTGATACGGCCCACGACGCCGTAACGCGCGCAGCCATACAGGCCAAGGTCCGCTGGTAAGACCCACCCGAACTCACTCCGGCCGGCGGCCCCTACCGGCCGGACCGAAACCCCCGCGGATCTCGCGGGGGTTTTTTTTGGCTCTCAACTCTTAACGCTGAACTTCCTCAATCGTAGGCTGTTCGTGACGACGGAGACGGAGGAGAGCGCCATCGCCGCGGACGCGACGACGGGCGAGAGCATCCAGCCGGTCCATGGGTAGAGCACGCCGGCGGCGAGCGGGATGCCGAGGACGTTGTAGACGAACGCCCAACCGAGGTTCTGGCGGATGGTGCGCAGCGCGCGCCGGGACAGCTCGAGGGCAACGGCAACCGTTCGCGGGTCGGAGCCCACGAGCGTGATGTCCGACGCTGCGATCGCGACGTCGCTCCCCGTGCCCACGGCGACGCCGAGATCGGCCGACGCCAGCGCGGGCGCGTCGTTGACGCCGTCGCCGACCATCGCGACGTGTCGCCCGGTCGCGCGAAGTCGCGCAATCTCTTCGGCCTTGCCTCCCGGGAGAATCTCCGCGAGGACCTTCTCGATGCCGACCTCGCGGGCGACGGCTTCGGCGGTCTCGCGCCGGTCGCCGGTGAGCAGCACGATCTCGCAGCCCATCGCCCGGAGCATCGCGACCGCTTCCCGAGCGCCGTCGCGCAGCGGATCGGCGACCCCGACGACGCCAGCGAGCGCGCCGCCGACCGCGACCAGTACGGGCGTGCGGCCCTGGCCGGCGATCCGGCGCGCGTGCTCCGCGAGCGGTGCGGTCGCCACGGCGGCGTCCTCGAGCCAACCTGCGCGTCCGGCGAGCACCGCGCGGCCATCGACCTGCGCACTGATTCCGGAGCCTGCGATCGCCGTAAAGCGCGAGGCTGTCGGAACATCGAGACCCCGCTGGCGGGCTTCCGCCACGATCGCCTCCGCGAGCGGATGCCGCGAGCCCGACTCGGCGGCGGCGGCGAGGCGGAGAATGTCGTTTTCGTCGAAGCCATCCGCCGCGACGATGTCGGTCACCGCCATCCGGCCGGCGGTGATCGTGCCGGTCTTGTCGAAGACGACCGTGTCGATCCGCCCCGCCGCCTCGAGCGCCGCGCCGCCTTTCACGAGCGCGCCCAACTCCGCTCCGCGCCCCGTCGCCACGAGGACCGCTGTCGGGGTCGCGAGGCCCATGGCGCACGGGCACGCGATGATCAACACGGCCACGGCGTTGACCAGCGCCAGGGTGAACCGGCTGTCCTCCGGCCCGAACGCCATCCAGGCCACGAAGGTGCCGAGCGCGACGACCAGGACGACCGGGACGAACACCGCGCTGACACGGTCGGCAAGCCGCTGTACCGGAGCCTTCGATCCCTGGGCCTCCTCGACCATGCGCACGATCTGCTGGAGCACGGTGTCGGCGCCGATGCGTGTGACGCGCATCCGGAATGCGCCGCTCCCGTTGATCGTGCTCCCGAAGAGCTCGGCTCCTTGCGCCTTGGCCACGGGGCGGCTCTCGCCGGTCAGCATCGACTCGTTCACGCTGGAGGCGCCGTCGAGCACGACGCCGTCGAGCGGAACGGTCTCACCCTCGCGGACCGCGAGAACGTCCCCGACGTGGATCGCGTCGAGCTCGCGCTCGTGCTCGACGCCTTCGGCAACGACGCGCGCCGAGCGCACCTGCAGGCGCGCGAGCTTCCGGATCGCGGCCGATGTCCGCGCGCGAGCGCCGGTCTCCAACATCTTGCCGAGCAGAACGAGGATCAAGATCCCCGCGGCGGCTTCGAAGTAGACGGGAGGCATCGCGTGATGTTCCGCGGTGCGGGGCGCGACGAGCGACGGATCGATCGTCGCGATCAGCGAATACAGGTAAGCAGCCCCCGTTCCCAGCGCGACGAGCGAGTTCATGTCGGCGGTGCCATGGCGCAGTGCGCTTACGGCGCGTCGGAAGTAGCCACCCCCCGCGTACGTCATGACGACCGTCGTGAGCGCGAGCTGGATCCACCGTTCTCCCGGGATCGCGAGCGCGCCGTGGCTCATCCCGAGCGCGAGCACGGGGAGGCCGAAGATCGTGGCGACCACGAATCGGTTCCGCGTTGCGGTGCGCTCCGCGAGGCGCGCTCTCTCTTCCGCGTCCTTGACCCCCGGCTCGGGGAGAATCAGTCCGTAGCCCGCGTGACGCAACGATTCGGCGAGTTGCGCCAACGACACGACCCCCGGATCGAGGACGATCGTCGCCTTCTCGGTCGCCAAGTTGACCAGCGCGCGTTCGACGCCGGGGGTCGCGGCCAGCACGCGCTCGACGCTCGCCACGCATCCGGCGCAGGTCATGCCGGTGACGGGGAGGTCGTGCCGCTCGCGCGTCATCGCTGGAACGGGGCCAGCCAGGCCTCGCGCAGAGCCGCTTGCGCGGGGGTCGTGCGCTCCATCGGCACGATCGCGACCGAGTCCGCCGGAGGTTCACCCAGCGTCACCGGAATCTCGAGCAACTCGTCCCTCCGGAACACCGTCGCCCGCACGGTTGTTCCCGCGGGCCGCTCCGCGAGACGGGCAGGAAGGCGCGCGGCGTCCACTCTCTCGCCGTCGATCGCCAAAAGCTCGTCGCCCGCGTAGAGGCCGGCAGCCTCGGCGGGACCGTCCGACCGCACCGACGCAACGACGAGCGCGCGACCTTCGGCGCGCGTTGCGACGCCCAGCCAGCCCGGGAGTTCGCCTTCCTTCGCACCGGCGCGTGTCCACGCGAGCGCAAGGCCGGCGTGGCCCAGCGCGCGTTCGTAGTCGAGCTCGACCGTTCCGGAGACGTAACGTTCGAAGAACGTCTTGAACGCCCCCCCCTGCTCTCCCGCCACCAGTTCGACGGCGTCGAGATAGCCGTCGGGCTCCGCGAAACCCGCGTCGTCGAGCGTGGCCTGATGCGCGAGGTGCTTGACGACGTCGTCGAGACACTTCGCCCGCGAGGTAAGCGCGCGGATCTCGAGGTCGAGCATCAGCGCGACGAGCGCTCCCTTTTGGTAGTACGAGATACTCACGTTGCCCGAGTTCTCGTCGGGCCGGTACTGCCTGATCCACGCGTCGAAGCTCGACTGCTGTAGCGATTGCAGCGCCCGCCCGGGCTGTGTCTGCAAGCTCGCGATCTCGTCCGCGACGCGCTCGAGGAAGCGATCCTTCGGGTACAGCCCCGCCGCCGCGACGAACCGCTTCTCGTAGTACGAGGTCACGCCCTCCATCGTCCAGAGCTGTCGCGTATGGTTCTCGCAGCGATAGTCGAACCGCCCGAGCGGTTTGGGGCGAATGCGCTTCACGTTCCACACGTGGAAGAACTCGTGCGACACCAGCTCGAGGAAGCGCTCGTACGAGGCGCGCGGCCGGAAGCCGAAGCGGTCGACGAGGAAGACGGCGCTGTTTCGATGCTCGAGCCCTCCGCGTCCCGCGGCCAAGTGGTGGATGAAGGTGTAGCGCTTGTAGGGCACTCCACCGAAAAACTCGCGCTGGGCTTGCACGATGGCGCGCGTGTCCTCGATGAGTTGCGCTTCGTCTTCGTTCCCCCGACCCCACAGCGCGATGCGATGCGGGACGCCGTCGACCTCGAATTCGAGCACTCGGTGCGCGCCGCATTCGACGGGGCAGTCGACGAGCTCGTCGTAGTCCCGCGCGCGAAACCGGAACACCCCGTTGCCCCCGCCCATGGACTCGAGGCCCGTGGCGATCTGCCAGCGCTTCGGGGTCGCGACTTCGAGGGTCACCGGTTCGTGGGTCCGGCCGAGGACGAACAGGAACACCGCTGCGCCGGTGGCGAAGCCGTGAGTTCCGTCGAGGTGGCAGGTGCGCACGGTGAGATCGTGTGCATAGACGCGATAGCTCACCCGGACGCGCCCGCTGAGGGGGGTCTCGACGCGCCACGCGTCTTTCGCGGTCTTCTCCCATCGGGCCGCATGGCCGTCGCTCGTCACCGCGAAATCCTGCACGTGCCGCGCGTATTCGCGGATCATGTACGAGCCCGGGGTCCACGAAGGCATGACGAGATCGAGGCGCGGCTCGCTCCAGCCGTCGATCGTGATCGTCACCTCGAAGAGGTGCGTGTGCGGCCGGGACATGGCGAGCGCATAGGAGATGCGGGGACCGTTCAAAGGGACTCCTCCGGAGCGACCGCCGTCGCCTCGATCTCGACGAGAAGGTCCAAACGCACGAGCGATGCCACTTGAACCAGGGTCGCCGCCGGCCGGATGCCGCGGAAGACCTCGCCGTGGGCACGGCCGACCTCTTCCCAGCGCGCGATGTCGGTGACGAACATGCGGGTTCGGATGACGTTCTCGAATCCGGCCCCCGCCTCGGCAAGCGCCCGACCGATCTTCTCGAGCGCGTATCTCGCCTGGAGATACGGGTCGTTTGGGCCGACGACCTCGCCGCGCTCGTTGACGGCCGTCGTGCCCGCGACCTCGATCGGGTTGCCCACGCGCACCGCGCGCGAGTAGCCCACGGTGTCCTCCCGCGGCGAGCCGGAGGAGATGTTCCGCCGCGTCATCGCGCCGCCGCCTTTTTTCGAACGATGGGGCGGGACTTCGAGCGGCGCGCGACCTCGCGGAATCCCGCCCGCCGGAAAGCGCCGAGCAGGCCGTGATACACGAACGCGGCAGGCTGCTCCTTGTCCGTGTCGGTTGGGTATCCCTCGAGCAGGCGCCCCCCTCGCGTCGCGACCCAATGCGCCGCTTCTTTCAGGAGAGCCACGGTCACGCCTCGCCGACGCCAATCGCGCCGCACGAAAAAACAGGTCACCGACCACACCGGCGCATCGTCCACCGGCGCCAGGATCTTCGATCGACAAAGCCGCGGGTAGTCCTCGCGCGGCGCGAGCGCGCACCAACCCACCGCCTCGTCCCCGACGTACGCGAGCAACCCCGGCGGCGGTCCCTTCTTGACGATGGCGCGCATTTTCTGTTTTGTCCCGTCGCCCTTCTTCGCGAGCCACTCCGACTGGCCCATTCGCCACCACGTGCACCAGCATCCCGCGCACGCGCCATTCTTGCCGAACAGCGTTTCGAAGTCGTCCCACCGATCGGGGGTCAAGGGATGAATTTCAATCACTGAA
>Ga0315290_10001291_pt1 | contig 17231 bp, 8 predicted proteins | sample YL17G12_0_MG_FD_203627 | JGI IMG/M metagenome (GOLD analysis project Ga0315290, IMG submission 203627) | Sediment microbial communities from Yellowstone Lake, YNP, Wyoming, USA - YL17G12_0 | ecosystem: Environmental > Aquatic > Freshwater > Lake > Sediment | place: USA: Wyoming | collected... | reverse complement strand
TCGCTCACGTGGTCGCCAAAGAACCAGAACCTTTCAAGGAGGCCAGCCAGCCAGCGTGAAGCTTCGAGGTTGTGCTCGCATGCCCATTCCAAAGCGGCTCGCAAGTTCCCATGCTCACTCTCCAGGCGCGGTAGCCATAGGGTATGCTGTGGCGTATAGAACATGGGTTCGGTATGCTCTGCGAACTGTATAAAGTAGAAAAGATGTTGGTCGTGCAATTTTTCGTCCTCGTTCGTGTCCACTAACTTTTCTCGGGCATACTGGCGAATCGTCTCCAACATGTGATAGCGCGGCTCAACTGCCTGCTCATCCATCCCGATGAGTGATTTGTCTATGAGATGGTCTAGTAAATCCAACACATCCAAAGACTCGATGCTCTCACCAGCGCACACTGATTCCGCCGCTTCAAGTGTCCAACCCCCCACGAACGCTGACAACCGGCGAAATAATACCTGCTCAGTCTCTGACAGCAGGTCGTAGCTCCAATCGATCATTGCACGCAGTGTCTGGTGGCGCGGCATGGCAGCCTGACTGCCACTCGTCAGCAGGCGGAAACGATTATCCAGGCGCTCGGCAATCTGGTCAACTCTCAATACCTTCACGCGAGCCGCGGCGAGTTCAATCGCCAGAGGGATTCCATCCAGACGATAACAGATTTGTGCCACCCCAGGCGCATTAGCATTCGTCACGCTAAATGATTCTAATGCCTGTGTGGCGCGTTCAATAAACAAACGCACTGCTGCGAATTGGGTTACCGTATCAATTGAAACTGGGTCTTTGGGATTTGGAATTTCGAGAGAGGGTACGCGATAAACCCTTTCACCAGCAGTGCCCAATGCCTCGCGGCTGCTGGCCAGGATGCGTATCCCGCGGGTGGCCTGCAATCCTGCAGCCGCAAATTCAGCGCAGGCTTTGACAAGATGTTCGCAATTATCAAGGACGAATAACAAGTCTTTGTTGCGCAACCAATCCAGCAACGTCGCCATCAGCGGGCGACCTTGCTCCTCACGCACCCCCAACACTGAGGCAAGCGTATTCAATATCAGCGCAGGGTCGGAGAGCGGCGCGAGTTCAATTAACCACACACCATCTTTGAAGGCAGCCACAACTTTTTCGGCAATTTGCAGTGAAAGTCGGGTCTTGCCAATGCCGCCTGTTCCAACGAGCGTAACAAGCCGATTCTTCGAGATGAGATCCATGATCTCAGCCTGTTCTTTTTCGCGCCCGATGAAGGATGAAAGTTGTGACGGCAGGTTATGTTTCGGTAGGGTTGTTTCTTTTTGCCTGGCGACCTGCGCAGGTTTTAGTTCCCCTTTGCGGATTTTTTTGTAGAGTGCCAGAGTTTCGGGCTGAGGGTCGAGTCCCAGTTCCTTGCGCAGGGCTTCTTCGCAGGTTTTATATTGCATCAGCGCCGCGCTGTGTTGTCCAGCATGATTATAGATATTCATCAAGCGTCGGTGTGATGATTCGTTCAACGGATCGAGCGTGATTAATCTTCTAGCGTATGGGATGGCTTTATCGGGTTGATTGAGCACACAATAAACTTCAGAAAGTGTGTTAAGAATATCGGCGAGGTCGCGGCGCAGTTCCTCTGATTTAGCGAAGATCCATTCGTTGAAAGAATAGGCATCCTTCAGGCTGAACCCGGTCAGAAAGTGGTTGCGATACAGCTTGGCTGAATCGACCAAAAGGGAGATGCGAAGCAAATCGTCTTTTTGATTGCAGCTTTGCTCAACCAGGGATTTGAAGTGGGCGACATCCAGCCAGATATCTGCGTGCTCGTTCAATCCAATTTTGTCGCGGTCGGCATTGAGCCAACCCTCGCCGATGGCTTGTTGAATTTCCCACAGGGTATGACGCAGGTTTGTAAAGGCTTTGGATTGTTCGTAATCGGGCCAGAGCAGGGCACTTAAGGATTCACGCGAATGTTGTCCTCGCTCATTGGCGAGATAAGCTAACAGAGCTATCGCTTTTCGGCGTTCGGCATTGATGAGCGAGTTATCCAAATACAGTTGCGGGGTGCCCAGAAAGTGCAAGTCGAGATGCGGGGACATGCCACTCCTTTGCAATGGCCAATCATCAGATTATATCGCCGAAATCTGACCACATCCTTTCAATTACGTGTTCTGACACGCTCTGCGACACGCAGAGTCAACGCGGGATGCGTAAACTGTAGTCAAGTTCAAACACATTCAAAAAAGGAGAATGAGAAATGACAAACCTGAAGAATGAAGGCAATAAGACCGTGGCGACGAAAGGCCGCCTCTCCAAACGCTGGAGCATCCTATTAGGACTCGTGCTGGTCGCGGCGATTACCGGATCGGCCCTGGCTTACGGTGGGAGAGCGAAAGGGCATACGTTCGATGACACCTTTACAAAATGGGTGACTACCTCGATCCCGGCTGCGGGCGTGGGCGCGAACATGGCGGGAGTCGTGGGCGGCGATGTGGGCTTAGGCGCATATGCGGGAGAGATCCTCAGTATGGCCACTGTGGACAACATTACGAGCATCCATGCTCTTTACCACTTTAGCGGAAGCAAACACGCCTTTACCGCTGATGTCAACATAAGGCAGGACGAGTCAGTGGGTACGGCTACCATCACTGGCGAGGTCACGACCGGTTGGTTGAAAGGTGCATCCGTGACCGGAGATTACAAGGTGTTGGCCGTCTGCCCCATTGAGACGCCTGATAACGCCTATGGCACCATGTGTTTCCAAGGTGCGCTCCATGTCCATGTCCCCAAGTAGCAGACCAACAGCTTGAGGCTGCGGGAACTACGGAGACTACGAAACCCCAAGCAGAAGGGTCGCAGGATGCGACCCTTCTGCTTGTTTGAATTGAGCATTTTAAAGTGATAACGAAACTGCTATCATTGTAGCGAAGTTCATCGTCTACACAAAGGGAAGAACATAGGGCAATCGCATCTAAATCTAGAAAATGGGATAAAAATGGTTATCTCTGCGGAGGTAGCCAGATCTTATTCCTCATTGGATAATTGTCGACGCTCGAATGAAGCAATATGTTATAATCTTACTGGTAAGAATAAGGAGAAGCCAATGAATACTCTTGCTACTACTCGCATGTCATCCAAGGGGCAAATTGTCATCCCTGAAGCCATCCGTAAGCAGTTGAATCTCAAAGCGGGTGCGCAGTTTATCGTTGTGGGTGAAGATGACGTAGTAATTCTCAAGGCGATTGCTGCGCCTGGCATGGATACATTCGACACCCTCATTCAGCAGACGCGCCACCAGGCGAAGCTTGCAGGGTTGAAACGTGCTGACGTTGCAAAGGCGGTTTCGAAAACGCGAGGTCGTAAGTGAAAGTGGTTCTCGATACGAATGTATTTGTGTCGGGCGTATTTTTCAGTGGGCCGCCTTTTTAGATTTTGCAGGCCTGGAGAGGCGGAAAAACCCAACTGGTCATCTCAGCAGACGGAATGAGCATTTCCGGTACCTGGGAAAATATCACATACTCTGTTAAAGGCACCTTTCAGTGGCAGTTTGTCGCTGACAATGGGCATCAGTTCGTAGGCAGCACCGGGACAGACGCTATCGGCGAGGCCCAAGCCTGGTGCGGGTACCGAACGGGCGCTCCCCAACCCGACCCATGCATGTGGCCCTAAGGCCGTCCAATTCCGGCGGGATCCCTCCCGGTTATGCTCGGCGTGGGTCAAAGTTTAATCCCCGCCGAGTCCTGACCCCAGGCTACATTCACAACCTCCAGAGCATGGACCTCGCAAAAAGGTGACTGACATCTCACACAGGTAGTGTTACAGTCACATACGCAAGCAAGACAGCCACCTCACCAGGAGCCCCGGGGTCTTTTCCCGTTCTTATCGCTGTTCTGCCAGAAATATAATCCGCAAAAGGAAGGGTATTAGTTTTTGATGTAGAATTCAGGTTAATAAACAATCAGAAGACAAGATTCCATCCCTATGGAGAATGAAATGATAAACAAGAAATTCCATGTTCTGACTTCGCTGATGGGTGCAGCCATGTTAATTTCTGCATGCACTGCGACCCCCACCGTAACCAGAACACCTGCACTTACAGCCACCCTGGTAAATACCAGCACGCCCACCAAAACCCGAACACCTTCACTTACAGCCACCCTGACCAATACCAGTACGTCCACCGAAACCGCCACGCCGGGCATGACGTCGACACCCACGTTGGTCATGACGCCGACGCCCACGTTGGGCATTGGCTCAACGATCTTGAGACAAGAAGACAGCATGCTGATGATGTATGTACCGGAGGGCGAGTTCCTGATGGGCTCTGATGACCCTGCCAAGAATAAATACAGAAATGATGATGTACCCCAACACAGCGTATACCTGGATGCCTACTGGATCGACCAGACGGAAGTGACCAATGGCATGTATGCGTTGTGTGTGAGTGCAGGCGAGTGCGCCCCGCCACAAAATTACGCCTCCTATCGTGTCCTCAGTTACTATGGGGACAGCAAGTATGCTGATTACCCGGTAGTCCATGTGGATTGGAACCAGGCAAAGGCTTACTGCGCATGGGCGGGTGCTGATCTGCCGACAGAAGCGCAGTGGGAGAAAGCGGCGCGCGGGCCGGACGGCAGGTTGTTCCCATGGGGAAACAATTCCCCGACCTGTGATCTGGCCAATTTTTTTGGTTGTGTTGGGGATTCCACAGCAGTGAAGAGCTATGAGAGCGGAAAGAGCCTGTACGGTGTGTACGACATGGCAGGGAATGTGCAGGATTGGGTCAATGATTGGTATGACTACGATTATTATTCATCATCGCCCGAGCGCAACCCGCAGGGAGCGGATTCTGGTGAATATCGAGTGTTGCGGGGCGGCGTGTGGTACAACCAAGGAGATGGCATCCGTTCTGCCGTCCGCTACTTTAACGATCCTCCGAGCTTTAGCTACGATCTCAGTTTTCGTTGTGCCCGTAGCGCAGCATCCCCGTAAGAGACCTCACCTTAGTGCTGCGAGCGAAGCGTTCAGGAAAAGCAAAGCCCGCGCGGGACTGGGCGCGTACATTGACCAAAGCATCCTGGATCTCGAGCGCAGCGCCGATTATGAACAGATCGCGCTTTCACGTTGTCCCTGGCAGAAGAATTGCGCGGCAGTTCCACCGCACGCGTCACAACATCATGGGAACCAACCTGCGTATGTCCCTTGCTTTCTGGCTTTAATAAGCACTTTCAGGATCGGCTCGTTCCATCGCCTCAATTATTGATCGTACGCGCCAAACCCTTTTGCCTCTATAAATTCATTAAAAAAAAGGTCGCTTCATCCAGCGGTTTTCAATAATAATGAAAACATTAAGGCAAACCTTTTCATTGGCATTTAAATCATCCAACCGTCATGTGGACTGCAATACAGCGATTGGCTGCGCTCGAAAGGTAGCCTGTTCAGAGATTTATAGGCGTGTGATAGTTTTCCGGTATAATCTTTCGAAAATCTGGAGAAATTATATGAAATCAATCAAATTAGCTCTACTGTTAGTTTTTCTAATCTTGTTTTCCTTATCCTGTGCTTTCCTCTCCCGGACCTTGACGGGGGGCGGAGGCGGCGGTGCCTCTGCTTCTACCCCTACACCGGACTTTACGCCCAAGCCGCTGCCAACCCTGCCTCCTCCTCCTGCCCCGCTGATATCGACACAAGCAAACCCGGATCAACAGGCGGGTGAGCTTGCGGATGCAATAGCGTCCGCCCCGGATAACATTACACGACTGGCAGCCTGGCTGGGAGTCTATCAAGCCATTGGCATGCCAGTCCTCAATGAAGACGGATCATCGGTCACCAACACAGGCGACGATCCGTTAGGACCGCCCTATTGGCTGGTGTGGTATTTCTCCGGTATGCATATCCCTGGCCGAGGCATTTCCCTGGCGGATGCTTCTCACGTCTTTACTGCAAAACCGGATGGGACATTTGATAGCAAATCTGGTCAGATACTGCTGGATGACCTCCGCCAGCTGATAAACAGCACTGATCCACAGGAACAACTGCTGGGTTATTTTATTCGCGAGCAAATTCTTCGGAGTACATCGAAGGTTGATCTGATGGACCCGGCAGCTAATCCGGATGAAATGGGCATCGATGTAGCAACGGTGAATCTGATCCAATGGGTTCTGGCGCGCAACATGCTGTTTAGTATCGCGAAATCCCAAAGCTCAACGACTAACACTATGTCCCCGGTGGTTTACGAATTGCCTTACAATCACATGCAAGAGAGCGGAGGATGGAAGTGCTCGGAATTTATGGGCAGCGAAACGTCCACGACGGTGATCAAATGGATGTTGAATAAACTTAATGACGGAATGGAAATTCCATTGGCAGGCTCTTTTAAGGGAACTGTCAATCTTGCCTTAGAACAACTCGGCGCCTCCGCTGAACTTGTCACGAAGGTCGGTGAAGTCAAAGAATATATCAAAACAGCCATGTCGGTGTATTCTTTCGCCGCTCAATTGAATTCAATGATGGTGGAGCCCGATATGAATGGCGCACTGGTCCGTACACAAAATATTCAGGATGGAAATACAAATACGATTAGATGGCACCTTTTTTATGATAGAAACAAATTGCCGGATGGAGATGATCTCACGGTCTGCATGATCAATTTTGTCACCTCGACATACGGCGATTTTACAATGCCAACCGCTGAGGATATCACTGGGTCTGAAATAACCTTCTCGCCTGGCGAGAATATACCAACAATCGTAAGATTCGACACAACAGGTTCAGGTTCAAATTACACAATGTCTGGCGGAAATTTTAGCCTTACAACGAAAGATAAAGGAATTGCCGATTTAAATGTGATAGGTGTTGGTCAAAAGAAAAATTTGCCATCTTCTGCGAAACCTCTCAACAAAACTTTTACAATACTTGTCTCCGCGCAACCGGAAGGCATAACCGCCAAATCGATCGCTGACCAATTCATGAGCAGTCTTGCTTTCTGGAAAGACCCGGGCGCTATAAAACTTATCGAGCCAGTTCTTGGATTATTGAAGACATTTCATTACAGCCTGGGTGAACATGGATTTGCTGTTACGGATTGGTCCGAAAATGTTGCCTACATAAGTGATACTCCTGGCCTTACATCTTCCCCATCTCCGATCTGTGATTTCGAGAAACCTTTTGTTCTCAGTATGGATTCCGCTCTTTTTTTTACAACTACCTTTTCCCCAAAGAGCGTAGACTCGGGGTCTTGGGTGCTTGAAGGTAAAAGTCTTACGGGTACAGCATCTGGAAATGGAAATTACACTATTAAAATAAATGATGTTTCCACTGATGCAATGATTACCATTAGCGGAAACATCACGGAAGTCGTGAAAACACCCGTTGGAGAGTATACTGATACAAGACCGTTCGGGATGGATTATGTTCTCGTCGTAGACCCAATTGGTACTTGTCCGGAGAAATAAAAATAATAAAGCGCCCTCTTTCAGGTTTTCTCGGGAGAGGGCGCTTTTTACTTAACCTGCCCTTATTCGCAGTGAATGTCATCAACTCCGGAGAAGATGAATAATTGATAATGTGATTTTTGATTTTGACATGAAGGTAAGCATTACGTGGTCGTCGTGACGTGGCGGAGTATCAACCTGTACCCTATAAGAACCTCACACGCCAGAACAGGCTCATCCCTGCCTTGAACTCGCTGATATTATGGGCGCAGATCAAGATATCTTCAAGTCGTTCCTTCCAGGATCTAGACGACACGGATGGCCTCAGAGATCTTAGCCAGCAGACAACGAACCTGCTGCACCAAGTTTATCAGGCATAAAATTTAGCATTTCTGATGTTGTGTTTTTGGCGCTGTTCTGTCGGGGTAGTGATCGTTATGTGTTTTCAAACCCTTACAACAAAATCCGTCTTCGCTCTCTTGACTCTAGGGATTCTTCAGACACTCATCGTGGTTGTCGACATTTCGTAAGATACAGAAAGTCTCGCCGTCTTTCTGCTCGCGTACCCTATAAGAACCTCATACGCCAGGAAAGGAGTCTAAAAAAAATGGCAAATATCCGTTCTTGGACTCAAAAATTCAAGAACGGTTTCCAATAACAACGAATTATGGGCGTTCAGCTGAAAAAGAACAAGGAATTTGGATGGGAAGGCGCGTCCATACGCCCAAAAACGGTTCTGTGAAAGGGTGTTACGAGCTGGGTAAATTCAGCTAGTGGAAAGAGCAGCGCATGTGGGGGAGCGATAGTATTCGTGGTTGATTCCGCCAAGTACATTTCTGCACTGCATGAGAGTCGGAGTTGCCATTTTCTAGCATAAAATACTTAGGATGATGTTTTTAAAGGGTACGGGTTCAGAATACCCATCGTATTGAACTGAAAGGAGAGTCACAAAGAAAAATTAGAGCAAAACCGACCATGCCGAAAAGTTAAGGTACAATCACACCCACAGCGCTTTTCTCTCCTCTCACTGTGCGACATGATCCGGATTCACTGTGCGATTTCACCGGATTACGCAGTGATCGGCTTGGATATCTACGAATGGAGTCTCGTATGGCACAATCGTATTCTTCACAGCCGAACCAGATGATCCCTGAGCCGGTGTCCGTTCCCAAGGCAGCTGGTCGGCGGGCGGTCAACTGGCCGCATGTCTGGGCTTACATCGGGTTGTCGTTCGGGCTGGCCTGGCTGATCGACCTGGTGCTGTATCTGAACGGTGGCCTGAAGAACCCGGGTGCCGGCCTGATGCTGCAGTTCCAGATGCTCATGCCGGCTCTCGCCGCCCTGCTGCTGGGCATGTTCTTCTTTAAAGAAAGCCTGGTCTACCACAAGACCAACCGCACCGCCTCGCGCTGGTTCGTCTACTATTATTTCTTGATGACCTTTGCTTACCTGGTCGCCGCGGTCGTGGCGATGATTCAGCCGGCGCTGGCCATGACGCTCAGCGGTTCGCTGCTCATCTTCAGCGTGGTCGGGCTGGTGCTGCTGGCGGTGCTGCGCTGGCGCGGGGGACCGCAGTCCTTCGCCGGGGCAGGCATGGCCTTCGGCAGCTTCCGCATCTGGATGCTGTTTGGGCTGGGCATGGTGCTGTTCTACGGTCTGGAGACGCTGCTGAACTACGTCTTTAAATTCGGCAGCCTGGCCGATATCACCAGGCTGTACCCGCCCGGGACGACTACATCCATCCCACCATTGGCCCTGCTCGCCTCGGCCTTTCTCAACGCGGTCATCATCGGCCCGTTCCTGGGGTTGATCATCACCTTTGGCGAGGAATACGGCTGGCGCGGTTACCTGCAGAGCGAGCTGGTCCACCTGGGGCGCATCCGCGGCGTGGGGCTGCTGGGCATCATCTGGGGCGTCTGGCATTGGCCGATCATCTGGATGGGCTATAACTACCCCGGCCAGCCGGTGGCCGGCCCGCTGCTGATGACGGCTTACACGGTGGTGCTATCGTACTTCTTGGCCTATGCCGTGTTTAAATCGAAGGGCGTGTGGACGGCGGCCTACCTGCACGCGCTCAACAACCAGGCCATGTCCTTTTACATGGTCGCGGTGGTGACGCCGGTCAGCATCGTCATGTCCTTTGGCATTGGCATCCCCGGGCTGGTTCTGTGCGCGCTGGTCATCCTGCTGATCCTACGCGACCCGATCTGGAAGGAAACGGATTAGATATATCTTTTCAAAACCGTGTCTACCCGGTGGAATAAATCAATCACATTATCATTGAACTGTCTCAAACCTTAACACAGGGAACAATTTTAAAACAGCAACAACCCAGGAGTAGAGCAGAGGGGGAGCGGCGCTTGACGTTTTAATATTGCAGTGGGCGGTTTAGTGGAGATGCAATTTGTACTTGCCCATTCTTCCGAAAAAACTATCAAGAGACTGGTAGAGCAATGAACCATGCGTATGGGATAGTGGGTGACTTCGTGCAAAGAACATTAATTTTCCGAAAATATTTAACGGTCTGAAAATTATTGCCTCTCCAGCAAAACATACAACTGGCTGGTAATTAATAATACTGCGCATAGCCATAACGTCACTCAGAAATACCCCACACACAAGAGTCCAACAACTTCAAATCGACAAGAAGCGACTCTGGGGAGGGGAGTTGTTCTCACTGCGGGCAAGGATCAAGAGAATGCACGGACGACTGGCGTAAAATATTTAGGATGGGGTTTTTAAAGGGTACGGGCGAATGAAGCAAGTAGCCAGCACTGGGGACTGCCGGGGCACAGGCACTCAAAGCCAGGGTGAGAAATTAACCAAATATCATTGTCTTCATGGTCATTCTTCTCGGTAGATGGGTTTGGTGTTTCTGTAATCTGGACAAACGGTTGGTAAACATGTTTTCTCCTTGTTGGAGGGTTTGAGTTGGTTTGGGATTGTGCCCAATCTTTTGCATCGCAAAGCCCTCCAAGAAATACGATGGGAACGCTTGCTACCTTCATTGATGATAGAATGGTCGGGTCCATACGTCCCCTTGGTCATGGAGTTAGAACATGTAGGTGGGCCGTGTCACCTAAATTCGCCAGTTATTTCAGTGTTCCTAATCAGTTGAAGGATTGATCGACTACTAATTATGCTTCTTCCTTCTTCCGCCTCTCGTTCTTCACGTCTCCTGACCATCGGGATGCTGACCGCACGGCTCAATGGACCGACTGAAATCAACCTCTGGCATGGAGTGGCCGACAGAGCTGCGGAACGAAATGTAAACCTGATCTGTTTTTCCGGGGGAATTCCTCACTGGCAGCAACAATACGAAGCCCAGAAAAATATCCTCTTCAAAATCGCCGGCCAGCCAAATGTCGACGGTCTTTTGATTTGGGCAAACATCCTCAGTCATACTCTTGATCGCACTGGAATGGAAGCATTCTGCCAAGAATACTCTCCCCTCCCGATTATCAGCATGGGAATGGTTCTGCCGTCCATCCCCAGCATCCGCATCGACATGCGCGAGGGGATGTGCAAGCTGGTCACCCACCTGATCGAGGATCATGGACGGCGCAAGATTGCCTTCATCCGCGGCCCCGAAGTCAGTCAGGATGCAGAAGAGAGGTACCAGGCGTACATCGAAACGCTCAAGCAACATGACATTTCTTTCGATCCCGGTTTGGTTATTTTCGGAGATTTCCGCCGGTATTCTGGGAAGGCAGCCGTAAGACAATTGATCGACTCCGGTCGACTCGGATTCGACGCACTGGTTTCGGCCAACGATAATATGGCGATTGGCGCCATGCAGGCTCTCCAGGCCCATGGGATACGCATACCAGAGGATGTCATTGTAGTGGGCTTCGATGATATCGAAGAGACGCGTGCCATCACCCCGTCTTTGACCTCTGTGCGGACTCCCTGGCATTTGTTGGGCAGCAAAAGCGTTGATCTGGTCTTGTCGAAGCTGGTGGATGAGGTGCTGCCCGAACAAATCCTTCTGGAGACAGAAATGATCTGTCGGCAGTCCTGCGGATGCCAGCAGATTGTGATCGATGACAATCAATCGGATGCGATCAATCACCGTCCCCTCTTGCCTTCCAAAATTAAGCACCGACCTGCCAACCTCTCCAAGAAAATTGATCTCCGCGTCGACCTTGATAATATATTATCCACGCTCGCTCCCATTCGCGGGCTGGAGGCTGATCAGGCGAAGAAGCTTGGTGACGATTTCGTCGCCGATATTCAATCAAAAAAGAAAACTCCAAGCGCATTTATTCAAACATTAGTGGGGATACTTTCCCGCATTCCCTCCGGGACGGAAATTCTCGAATGGCTGGACATACTCAATGCCATTCGCATGAATGTCAACACCTTGTTCCCTTCAAAAGATGAGGCTGTCAAAGCGCATAGCCTATTGGAGAATGGATACGTGGTGGTCGGCGAGATGGCTCATCGCAGTCAACTCAAAGAACGCCTGGAAGCAGTCGAGCAGACCAATAGGTTGAACCGCATCGTCCAGACGATGGCGACCACTTATGAGATTGAAACCTTGATGAAACTGCTTGCCCAGGAGCTTCCGGGGTTGGGCATCCACAGCTGTTTCCTTTCCCTTTACGATGAGAAGGGAGAAACTCCTGAGTGGTCGCGGTTGATCCTCGCATTCCTTGGCAAGGAACGCCTGCTTCTGGAAAAAGGTGGCATCCGCTTCCCAACCCGGCAGCTGATGCCTCATGGCATGCTCCCGGAAGGTCAGCATGTCGCCTTCGACGTTGAAGCCTTGTATTTTCAGGAGGAACAAATCGGTTTCGTCTTGTTTGAGATCGGACCGCGGGATGGGGATGTTTACACCACACTCCGGGGGCACTTGGGCAGTGCGCTCAAGAGCGCTGAACTCGTCCAGGTGGCGTTCGAGGCGGAAGCAAAGGCGATCAAAAATGACCAGTTGAAAACGCACCTGCTGGCGAACGTCAGCCATGAGTTGCGCACACCGCTGAATATTATTCTGGGCCTCAGCCAGATCGCCCTCTCCACCCCCAACCCGTATGGAATTGAGCTTCCCGCCCGGCTCACCAAGGACTTGGGATACATCTATGACAGCGGAGAACACCTTATCCGTCTGATCAACGACCTGTTAGACACGTCACGGGCGGAGATCGGTGAATTGGACCTTTGCTTTGAAACTGTTTCGCCGCGCACCCTGCTGAATGAGGTGTCAGAGACCTTCAGAGAAACTTCCACCGCTAAACAGAGTAACATTGAACTGTTCCTTGAGATCCCGGATCACCTCCCCATTCTTCACGCTGACCCGGTCCGTTTACGTCAGATCCTGATGAATTTGTTGAGCAACGCTTTTAAGTTCACCCAACAGGGAAAAATCATTCTGGGAGCAGAGGTGCAACTTCCCCACATCCATTTCTGGGTCTCCGATACAGGTACAGGGATTGCCCCGGAATTACAGGAGCGGATATTTGAGCCTTTTGTAAAAGCTGACCCGCCCGGGCAGCGCCGGGAGGGAATTGGACTGGGACTGAGCATCACTCGCCGGCTGGTGGCGCTCCACGGTGGCTCGATCACGCTGGACAGTCTACCCGAGCATGGATCTACTTTCCATGTCTATATTCCTCTTCCGGGTTTAGACTACGCCTCTGCCAAGGAAGTCAATCCGGAGGGAGCACAACCAGTCTTATTATGGCTTTCCAGCAATAATGAGACAACCCCGGCTGTACAAAATATATGCCAAAAGAACGGCCTCAAACCATACTGGCTGAGGAATATCGACGATATTGTAAAGAGCCTTCAGCATGGAAAACCAGTTGCTCTGGCCTGGGACCTGGAAAATGCCCGACCGGGAGACTGGTCCATCGTTCAAAAACTGCGCAGCTATTCCCAATACTGCCAGTTGCCTCTGCTCATCATCCATGAAAACATTGGTGGAATGCTCTCCGGCGGGAGCAGGTTGACCAATGTCTTGCTCAAACCAGCGGGCAGACAGATGTTGCAGCATGTTTTGAACCTGCTTCCGCAGGCTGTGCAGCGTGGTGAAATCTGGATCATCGACGACGACCCTCAAGCACTAAAATATTACCAGGAGATCATCAGCTCATCTCTTTCCGAATTCCTTGTACGTGCAATTCGCGGCGGGCGGGAGGCGCTCAGGTTGCTCGAAGAGGACACTCCTGACCTGGTGCTGCTGGACTTGATGATGCCGGAGGTCGATGGTTTCCAGGTTCTTGAGCACCTGCGCAGCAACGTGAAAACCGCACTGATCCCGGTGATCATCATCACCGGGAAAATTCTTTCCTATGATGATGTGAAACGTCTTGACGCACCCAAAGTGATCCTACAAACCAAAGGAGTCTTGTCTGACGTTGAAAGCGTGACAGAAATCCAGCGTGTATTGACCTCCAACAGCGCGCTTCCTCAACCTACCAGCATGCTGGTCAAACAGGCTTCGGCTTTTATCCAGCAGAATTACGCCCGCTCCTTTTCTTTGGAAGAGTTATCCGAGACAATTGGTGTGAGCAAAAGCTACCTGAGTCGGATCTTTAAGACGGATACGGGAATATCCCTCTGGGATTTTCTGAACCGTTACCGTGTTCAAAAGGCAAAAGAGCTCCTCCTTTTAACGGATGAAAGCATCACCGCAATTGCTGCCGATGTCGGGTATGAGGATGTGGGTTATTTCGGGCGCGTATTTCGCGAAATTTCCGGATGTTCACCAAGAGCGTTCCGGCAGCAGGCCTCTGCGTCCACAGCGGCGTAAGCTGATCTGACAATAAAATCCCGATTTGGCATAATCCTCTCCAAGACTTTCATGACAGCTTATGCTACCCTGAAGGGGTCATTATTGATCTAGCCTGCCCTGTGAACCGATTTGGAATATTTGGGAGCATTCATGCTGCTGCCTCTGATTGCAGGCAGGGATGCTTGAGTATCCTGCCTTAGCCTTGGGCAAAAACTACAGTGAAGTAGATTGGAGGTAAATATATGCGGAAGGTAAAGTACGAAGAAATGTTGCCGCATGAGTTCGAAGAAGCGCTTCAGCAATTCCCGGTTGCGTATGTCCCTGTCGGTTCACTAGAATGGCATGGGCGGCACATGGCACTGGGCAACGATTCGCTCAAAGCGTACGGCATTCTGCTACGGGCTGCCGAGAAATATGGAGGCATCGTTGTCCCTCCAACCTACTGGGGACATATGAACGCATATGATAAACCTTGTTGTCATCCAGGACTTCCGCCCGAGATTGTCGATGCTCTGTTCACAGCAGTATTCCGGGGTTTGGTCACCACTGGGTTCAAGGTGGTCATCGGGGTGACGGGACATGACGTCGACGAGCAGCTCGATTCTCTCCAGAAAGCGGTCGATTCCATCAAAGCCGACGGCTGCGCCATCGGCTTTGCGATGAAGGAAGGGGACCTTTATGATCTGGATGACGAAAAGATGGACCATGCCGGGTATTGGGAGACCTCCATCTTAATGTATCTTCATCCAGAGTTGGTGGATATGGATTGCATCAAAGATGTAGACCTAACCACTGAGGCAGGTCAAAGGAAAGCAGGCATATTAGGCCGCGACCCGCGCACGGACGCCACACCCGCCTTGGGAGAAAAGTTCGTCAATCGAATCGCAGATAACATAGGCAGGAAAGCCGAGGAACTTCTGGCGGGAATGCGGAAGTAATTTCGAGAAATGCCACTGTGTGGCGAACGAGCAGTCCTAGGTGAGTTAGACATCCACCGCTCATATGAGAATCGCGAATCATAAGTGCAAACAGTCCATCTATAAAAATTTAATATCAAGAGGAGATGCCTCCATGACAAAGATCACTTTCATTGGCGCTGGTAGTCTCGAGTTCACATCTGACCTCGTACGCGACATCCTGACCTTCCCGCAACTTGAGGACGCTCACATCTTCTTGATGGACATCAACGCCGAGCGGCTGGAATTCGCCAAACAGGCGGTGGTCAAATTGATTGAGGCCGGCAAACACCCGGCAACCGTCTCCGCCAGCCTCGACCGGGTCGAGGCGCTTAAAGGCGCTGACGTTGTGCTCACCACCATCCTGGCCGGCAACGTCGAGGTCTGGCGCCACGACATCGAGATCCCCAAGAAATACGGCGTGGACATCAACGTGGGTGATACACGCGGTCCGAGCGGAATCTTTCGTTTCCTGCGTACCCTGCCACCTATGATGGACATCGTGCATGACATGGAGAAATACTGCCCGAACGCCATCCTGCTCAACTACACCAATCCAATGGCCATGCTGTGTGGCGCACTCCAGCGCCAAACAGCCATTCCGGTCACTGGCCTGTGCCACTCGGTCCAGGGGATTGCCAGAAGGCTGGCGGGCTGGATCGGGGCGTCGTATCCCGATGTTACCTATGTCTGCGCGGGTATCAACCACCAGGCTTGGTATCTCAAATACGAAGTCAATGGACAGGACGCCTATTCGCTCATCCATAAAGCCATCACTGAAAACCCAGTGGTCTACAACGAAGAACCGGTCACCAACGAGATATACCTGGCACTTGGTTACTACGTGACCGAGTCGAGCGGGCACAACTCCGAATACAACTGGTGGTTCCGCAAGCGCCCAGACCTGATCGAGAAATACTGCACGCATGCCACCGGCTGGAACCCCGGCGAATATGCCTACAACGTGAAGAGATACCAGAACACTGAAACTAACTGGAAAAACATTGTCAAGGAACGCCTGGCGGCTCCGCTGACCCAGGCGGATATACAGCGCGGCCAGGAATACGCTGCCTATATCATCAATGCCCTTAATGGCGGTGAGCCCTTCAAATTCAACGGTAATGTTCCAAATACAAGACTCATAACAAACCTGCCCGAAGGTGCCTGCGTCGAGGTCCCGACTTATGTGGACAAGACCGGCTTCCATCCGCTCCACGTAGGCGCCTTGCCGCCCGAGTGTGCCTTGTTGACCCAGTTATCTTGCGGGATTGAGGAGATGGCCATTACCGCGGCTCTGACCGGCGACCCGGTCATGGTCTACCGCGCCATCTGCCACGACCCGCTGACGGCCGCAGTCCTTTCACTGGCTGAGATCAAGCAGATGACCAACGAGCTCTTCGCCCAGCACAAGGACTACCTGCCGCAGTTCAAAATCCACAAAGTTTAAACGAGTTTCCGTTATTTAGGACACCGAGAAAATGAACAATCGTACCAGGACGCTGGCAATCTTGAATTACGAGTCCTTCGACCGCCTCCCGCTGATTCATTTTGGCTACTGGGCAGAGACCCTCGCCAAATGGGCTGCTGAGGGACACATAACCCTAGAAGTAGCACAAGGGCATGCCGACGGAAACGCAATCGATGTGGAACTGAACAAAATCCTCGGATGGGATTTTAGTTGGAATTGTGCCTTCTCCTGGAACAACCGCCTGGAGCCCGCACTCGAGCGCCGCGTGCTCGAAGAACGGCCGGACGGCAGCCGCCTGGTCTTGAACGAAGACGGAGTGTCTGTCATTGAGAAAACCGGCATTGTCTCCATTCCAATGGAAGTGGACCATTTGCTCAAGGGTCGCCATGAGTGGGAATTGATCTACAAGCCACGTCTCCAATTCGAGCCGGGACGCATCCAGCGCGGCTGGGCAAAGGTGGATGGTCAAGAGCGGCAGTTCGACCGGGGCGGGCGGGAGCTGTTCCTTCGGCAGGATGGCTCGCGTCCCTACGGCCTTTATTGCGGCGGGCTGGTTGGCGTGATCCGGGACTGGCTCGGTTTGGTGAATATGTGCTACCTTATGGCGGATGATGAACCCCTCTTTGACGAGATCGCCGAGACGGTCAGCGAATTGATCTACCAGGGAGTAAAGGCCGTCCTGG
>Ga0315290_10001285_pt1 | contig 17265 bp, 16 predicted proteins | sample YL17G12_0_MG_FD_203627 | JGI IMG/M metagenome (GOLD analysis project Ga0315290, IMG submission 203627) | Sediment microbial communities from Yellowstone Lake, YNP, Wyoming, USA - YL17G12_0 | ecosystem: Environmental > Aquatic > Freshwater > Lake > Sediment | place: USA: Wyoming | collected... | reverse complement strand
TTTTTTCCCCTGCTGTTCTGTACGTATAATACATTATTCTGCACTTTCTTGAATCCTAGCACCTTTGCAACAAATTCTCTGTCAATAGGAAAACTAGTGCCGTAACCTGCTGCACTTCCAAGAGGGCATTGATTATTAAGCTCGTAAGCAACATTTAAAATCTTTAAGTCATCGATTAATGATTCTACAAAGCTCATTATCCAAAGCCCAACACTGGAAGGCATGGCTTTTTGCATGTGCGTGTAGCCAGGCATTGGCACGAACTCATGCTTCTTTGCGAAAGATGCCATTGTCTCGCATAGGTTGAGCACTGATTCTTTAATTTCAACTAGCTCTTTCTTTGCGTAAAGGTGAAGATCTAATAGCACTTGATCATTACGTGACCTTGCTGTATGAATCTTCTTTCCCAAACTGCCAAGTTTTGTTACCAAATGATTTTCAATTGCTGTATGCACGTCTTCATCTTCTGGTTTTATATGAAATTTTCCTTCTTGATGCAGTTTTATTATCTTTTTCAGTTCTTTTATCACTTTTTTCAATTCTGTCTGATTTAATATCCCTATTTTTTTCAGCATCATGGCATGGGCAATGCTTCCGGCTGCATCATAGGCAACTAGTTTTTCATCTAGCTCAAAATCATTCCCAACTGTGAAGTGCTCGATTTTCTTGTTTATTCCATATCCTTTATCCCATAATTTTGCCATTTTACTCCTCCAATAAATTAAGTTAAAAATAAAAAAAATTTAAAAAATCTAGTCAAAGTAATCTTTTTTGTACTTATCCAGGATTGCCTTGTGCGCCTTGAGACGTATAGCATTGATTTTAATAAATCCATTTGAATCCTCCTGGTTAAACCCTCCTTCTAGGTCCATGCTTGATAATTCTTGGTCATAGAGAGAGGTTGGTGACTCTCTTCCAAGAACGCTGACGTTTCCTTTGTAAAGGGAAAGGTGGACAACGCCGTTAATCATCTCCTGGCTTTTGTTAATTGCTCCCATTAAAAAGTCCATTTCTGGTGAGAACCAAAAGCCATTGTAGACAATCTCGCTGAACTTGGGCGCCAGCATGTCTCTTAGACGCATGACTTCTCTGTCCATTGCAATGCCTTCAATGTCCAAGTGGGCAGTTCTGAGTATGGTTGCTCCAGGCGTCTCGTATATTCCTCTGCTTTTTACTCCGACAAAACGATTCTCTACCATGTCAACAACGCCGATCCCGTTCTCTCCTCCCAATTGGTTAAGATATATGAAGAGCTCCAGAGGGTCTGTCTTCACTGTTCCATCATCTTTGTTAACCACTTTTATAGGCATGCCGTCCTTGAAGTGAATATCTATTTTAGTCGCTTTATCAGGAGCATCCTTCAGGCTCTTGCAGTATTTGAGTATTTTGTCTCCGGGGGTTGTTTTTGGGTCCTCGATAATTCCTGCTTCATGGCTGATGTGCATAAGATTTGCGTCTTCGCTGTAAGGCTTTTCAATGCTCTGCGATATGTCAATGCCATGCTTTTTTGCATAATTAATCATATCAGTTCTTCCCTTGAACTGGTCAAGGAATTCTTTTGTCTTCCATGGGGATATGACTTTGATCTTAGGGTCCAATGCATAATAGGAGAGCTCAAATCTTACCTGGTCATTTCCTTTGCCTGTTGAACCGTGGGCAACATATTCTGCGCCTTCCTTATGTGCAATTTCAATCTGTTTTTTGGCTATTAAAGGTCTGGCAAGGCTTGTTCCGAGCAAGTATCTGCCTTCATAAATTGCATTGGCCTTGATTGCTGGGAATATGTAATCCACAACAAATTCTTCCTTTAAGTCTTCCACATAAACTTTTATTGCACCTGTTTTTAGGGCTTTCTTCTTCACACTTTCCATGTCATCTGGCTGGCCTACATCTGCAACATAGGCTATGACCTGATATCCTTTCTCAACTAGCCATTTAAGGATGACTGAAGTGTCAAGGCCTCCGCTATACGCTAGCACTACCTTTGCTCCTTCGCTCTCATCTGTTGATTCTTTCTTGTTTTTCATTTTAATTCCTCCATTTGGTTTTTAGTTTTTAATATTTTGTGTTTAAGAATGAGCCAGAGGGGATTTTCGATGTTTTTTCGAACCCTGACCTACAGCTTTCTTCAAAAATCTTAGAAGGCTGTTGCCCTTTCTGTCTTTTCAGTAAGAATCCAGGCTAGGCTACTGGCTCAAAGAATATTAACAATGAAGGCGGGGTTTACCGCTGAAGTCTCCTAGAAGTATAATTAGATTGAAGAATTGTATAGCTTGGTTTTTCTAGTTTTAACTTCATATTTTCACCTGTTATAGGTTTTGATTTATAAATATTCTCTTGATAAATCCGGAAACTTTTCGGTTTACATATTCATTATTATAGAGCCCTGCAAGTTACTTGGGTAGCGCAATGTGGTGCTCCATAGGTTTTTACAAATTCATCTAACTCTATTTCTATTACACTTATGCCGGCTTTATTCATTTTGGGCATATAGTTCTTGCTTACACCTTGAACAGCAACCACCTTATTATCTGATATTGTAAGGAAGTTGACTCCGTAGTTAAGTTGTTCGCCTTTGGTAAGTGTTACTAATGAGCCTTTGTCAATGCTAAACCCTTTATTAGCGAGGTAGTCTTGAAATGGTTTATCTTTTTCTTCCAGTGCATATTTATCTCCTTCCATTTTGTAAATATCAACTAAGGTTTTCTTTTTTTGATCAGCTTTTACAAGCTCCCCATTTTCATTATAATGGTCCACTCTATCTTCCAAGATTACAGCCCTGTTTGCTCCCGCTATATTGAAATATGTGTCAAGATGCATTTCATCCTGTTGTTTGTAGGCATCCTTGACCACGGCTACTTCTTTGTAGCCAAATACATTATTTTCAAAGAGTTGTTTTATTCCTTCTTCATTTGTCCTTAATCCCTGGCCAATAAAAGCGTAATCGCCACAGGGAATGAAATCTCCACCTTCCAATCTCCCGTTTCCTTGAACTTCATAAATTGGCTCCAATCCAATCTTTTTAAAAGCGAACTTGGTTATTTCTGTTTCAGCTTTCCTTTGAGTAGAGTTCATCTTGCTTATTACAACTCCTTTATCTGTGGTTATTTGTTGGTCCCTTAAGAAATGCAAGTTCATTATTGGGTGGCTTACATATTCAGATATGACATCAGTATTTCCTTCATAACATTTCTTTATCCTGATTTCTCGTGGCTCTAAGATAATCTTATTAACAAGATCTCCTGGCTTCAGGTATTGAATCATTTCTTCCTGTAATGCTTGCATCTCACTAATCTTTTCTTGCGGGATATCTTTGTCATAAACATAATTTACTGAGCTGGCTGCTAGAGTGACAAGGTCATCTAGCTCTTTTCCTTGCACGGGCTTATTATTACTGTCTAATACCCCCTCAAGAAGAATCTCCTTGACTGTTAGAACATTCACACCGTTTTTCTCAAGCAGGTTGATATAATTCTTATGCTGTTCTGTGACTTTATATATGTCAATTTTTTTTGGCTCCCATAATGCTGCTGATGGTTGTAATGCCCCCCAAAATAACTCATCTTCTGGTGTGTGCATAATTATTGTTTTTGCAGGCAAATATTCTGCTTTTACTCCGACTTTAATAGTTGCTTTTCTCATTTTTATCACCTAGTTTTAGCATAGCTCTCGCTAACTTGTGTTTGCATCATTCTTTCACCGTTCCTGTTTTTTTGCTTGGCTTATTCAGGAGATTTTCTTCCTTTTCTCCTGCTTGATTGTTATGTTGCCCAGGTGGTTCTTATACCCTCCTGAACTTTTATTGTGTTTTTTCCGTTGTTGCCGTAAACATCAACGAATTCTCCGTAATTCTTACATTCAATGTGTTTAACTTAATATATATACTTTCACCTTATATTATATATAGTATCTTATAATTATATAATGCGGCTATCTGTGCAAGGCTTGATCATGCTGTCTTCGCTCATGAACTCTTCTCTCTTGATGTCTTCTATGATATAGTGGGTCTTCTTCTCTTCAAGCTCAAACTTGCCTTCCAAATCCTCAAGGAAGTCTTCAAGCTCCTTGACATTGGTAAATATCCCTTCTGCCAGGAAGTCATAGCCATTATTGATCTTGTAAAGGTTGTTTATGTCTGGATGGGCTTTTAGGTAGCTTCCTAGCTTTTCCCTGTTCTCCCTGTCAGTCCTTAGCATTATATTAGCTCGGCAGTTAAAGCCGAGCTTGGTAAAGTCTAGCAATGTGGTGTGCTTGGTTATGATTGACTTTTCATGTGATTTTAGCCTGTCATAAAGCGTGCTTATAGGCACTTTTATGCTCTTGCTGAGGTTTGTCAAGGTTTCCCTTGCATTATGCCTCAGGGCTGCTATAATCCTGATGTCAGTTTGTTTGAGCATTTTGGATTCCCTCCGAACCTCGTTATTATTTCTTTTTTCTTGAGTAATTTACATGTAAACCGTAATATTTATATATACTTTAACTCTCCAAAAATGGAGTGCTATGAAAACAGATATATTATCAGATATAGGCCTATCTAATGCTGAGATAAAGGTTTACCTTTCCCTACTGGAACTCGGTCTATCAAGCGCCGGCCCAATAATAGAAAAATCAGGATTGCAAAGTTCTGTCGTTCACATGACTCTAAAAAGATTATTATCTAAAGGTTTTATTTCAAGTATAAAAATAGGAAAAAAGAACAATTACCAAGCAACAAATCCAACACATATTTCTGATTATATACTGCAAAAAAAGCAGGACTTCGAACTTTTGCTTCCTGAATTGCTTGCTAAACAACAATTTGTTAGAGAAAAATCGGATGTTTTAGTTTTTACTGGAAATAGAGGTATGAAAGAACTCTTTATGCAATTGTTAGAGAGAAATACCCAAAAATATTATGTTTTGGGAGCTTCCAAAAAATCAATGGTTCTTGGAGAAACATGGTGGTTGAATTATGACTGCATCCGTTCAAAAAAAGTTAAAGAAATAAAATTGATATTTAACAGATCATTGCAAGAATGGAACAAGAATGCGAACCTGCAGATTAGGTATTTACAAAGCGGGTTTGAGCCTTTGACAGAGATAGTTATCACTGATGCTGCAATAGGAATAATAATTTGGTCTGAAAAACCAACAGGTTTGTTGTTAGAGAATCATTTGGTGGCAGACTCTTATAAACGTTATTTTCATATGCTTTGGAAACAATCAAAATCATGACTTGATTCGCATCTTCTTTTTATATAACAATTCCGGTTTTCCCAAGTTTAGTTCTATAAATTTTAATCCTAAAGTGCTTATAAAATTGTATATCTCTTTCTTTATCTTTTTTGGGCTCTGATGAGAATTACCCTTGAATTCAACCTCTAAGAAAAGTCCTAAATCTTTGACCTCCTCTAAAACAAGCTCATATTTTTTATGCAAATATTTGTATTTAGTATTATCTATCTCGACAAGTATTTTGAACCCTAATGCTTTCAGAATATCAAAAATCGTCTCAAAATCTCCGATCGAAGTTTCGAGTTCTTCCGAATATTGCCAGATGTCTTTCTTATCAAAATAATCTTTCTTATATGCGATTAGGTTTCTATTTTCTTTCACTCGAATTCTGAAGCAATCCCGGAATCTTCCGTTCATTTCAGGAAGTAATATGTCTACATTTGGATGGAAGTAATAAGTATCTTTTATTCTTTCTTTCTTTATGTACTTGAAGCCAGTTAATGCCTTTAGAATTTTTCTCTTTTTATCAAATAGTTTTACTAATATTTCTATTTCTTTCATTTTCAAGTGCCTCAATTGTTGCCTTTATTTCTTTTTTAGTGTTGTAGGTGATTCCTAAGGACATGTTCCAGCATTTTTTGTTATTTTTGATTATATATTCTGCTGCATCCCTTCCGAAGAGATGACTCATGACAAAAACGCTTTCTTTAAGAGTTGAGAATTCTAGTGGGATGCATAAACCTTTTTTCAGCCAGGTCAATCCACAATTTCGTGGTGTTTTTATTTTTCCTGCCCTTTGGCTTCGCCATTCTTCAAAATTATCTGCGTTTATCTGATCAGGTATGTACTTAAACCACATGTTGTTTAGTTCATCATTAAAAGTTTCATCCCATCCTATTGTAACAAAAACCCCTCCATCTTTCAATAAAGCATATACTGACTTTAACTCCTGCAAACATTTTCTTTCTTTTGATATTTTACTTGGAAAACCAAAACTACTTATTATGAAACTTGATTTGATTTTGATAAATTTGGGAGCGTCTTTTATTGATGAGTTAATTATTTTTACCTGGTTTACATACATCTTTTGCCTCTTTACTTTTCTATTTAAGAATTCGCACATCTTGTCACTAATGTCTACTCCAAATAAAGTGTCTTTATATTGTATCTTTTGCGTTATCTGATCAAACATTCTCCCGGTTCCTGTTGCCAGATCTATAGGGTTTATAATTTTCAATTTATCTTTCTTTATCTTATTGAGCACTAATTCAAAACACAAGTTCTCCAGGTCTTCACTTTCGGCAAATGTGTTGTAAATTGATGGATCGGCGTACCACTTATCACTTTCATCTATTATTGAACCATTTTCATTTGCTTGATGCTCTATTTTAATAACGTTTTTCATGCTGTTATCGCTATAAGAATATATAGCTTTGGTAATTTCAGAAATCACTAGTTCATTCGACTCATAATAAAGCATCTCTTTAAGTTTTTCCAATCCTTGATTAGTCAGAATCTGCGTTAATCCTCGCACCGCCATTTTTCTTATCAAGGGATCTTTATTAAGAAGGCTTTTTTCCATCAATGGCCTGAAAGAGTTCATAATGTTCTCTTGTAATGAGAAGAAAGTATAATATTTTAATTCATAATTGTCGTTTTGTATGAGCTGAACCATTTTATCAAATATTTCGTTATCTATCAGTCTCAATCTTCCTATTACCCAACAGCAGTTTATGAGTTCTTGCGTATTTTTGCTGGTCACTAGGATTCTCTTTATTTTAGGGTATATTCTTTCTTCAATCGTTATATTATTTGAATGTATAAGCAATCCTATTACTGATTTCTTGTCAGCGATGTTATCTAAACATTCTTCAATACTTATCGTGGTTTTTTTTCTCAAATCGCGTTTCAGAATATTCACGGCATCTTCTAGCTCTAGTTTTTCCAGTGAAAATGCTGCCCGCCACCATGCTTCAGAGTTATTGGTCAGTGCTATAGTATCATAAAGAAATTTAGTGATGCTTTCATGTTTTATCTTGAATTCTCCAAATACCCAGGATAAACCGATTGATTCATAGAGAGGTTTCTTGTCGCAGATTTTTTCAAATTCTTCTATAACAATTTTATGATCTAAATGTTGCAGTATGCTACCTGAGTTCCAATCTAGGTTTTTATTGTAAGGGTTCACGCACATATTTGATATTATTAGTTGTGCTGCTTTTTGGCATTCATTTTTAGCTATGATCGCTCCGGATATTTTGAGTAGAAACTCTTCTGAATGAATTCTTTTTTTTAGAAAGGCACAATTATTTTTTTCCAATAACTCTAGAATACAGTCATTCTTATAATTCATACCTATTCTTTTTTAATACTCATATTTAAATACTTTTTCATTCATGCCTGATAAATTAACTTTTCTTTTATTCCTTCTTGGCTTCTGCTGCTCCCTCAGTTTTCTCCTCTATCAAAGGCTTTTCTCCCTGCTTCAGAGTCTTCAGGTTTATCTGCGCTGTCTTGGAATAAACAGTATTTCCAGCCACTGTCTTTCTTATTTTCCTTCCGCGAACATTCTTCCTTATGCCTACTCCGCTGACTATAAGGACTTTCTTCCTTGCACTGCCCCTGACATCTCTTCTCATTGGAAAGCCGCAGTAATCACTGCCTCCGCTAATCTCAAACTCATAGCCAGGAAAGCCTATTGCTTCGCCAGAAATCTTTTCTCCAATCTTCTTCTTGAGCAAGGCTTGTGCATGATCTCCAGAAACTACTTTCTGCACTGTCTTGCCTGTCTTTGGGTCCCCGATATTTACTTTAAACTCCATGTTTTACCCTCCGAGCAATCACTCAAACGGTGTGCTCAGTCAAGGCTATGGAAAAGGCAAGGCTTTTTAAAGGTTTCTGAAAATCTTTGATTTTCAGGAACAGCAAATCGTAGATTTGCTTGTTTTGCAATCAAGCCTTTGCGAAAGCCTTGAGGGTGCTCAAAAACAAAGTTTTTGGCACAAACGAAACAAAGTTTCGTTGTGCTAGAAAAGCAAAAGCTTTTCTTCGCACACCAAAACCTTGTTGAGGTTTTGATTGAAAAGTTTAAGTGAGGCGTAAAGCAAGCTTTAGCCTCACGAACCGCGATTTGACATCAAGAAAACTTATAAACCAATGTTTTCTCCTATTCAACATAATGAGCTTCCAATCAATCAAGAGAATAGAGAAAGCCCAGACTTACCTTGACATAGCCATAAGAAAGGGCATTAAGAGCAGGAGCAGCAGCCATCGAATGCCTGACATGAAGAAAACAAAGCAGCTTAACATGCAGGTTATAGGCATTATTAATGATGTTCTCTCTTCTAAGCTTGATGAGATTGTCAAAGAATTCCCTGCCCTGGATAATTTTTCAGAGTTCTATGCAGAGCTGTTAAAGATAACCCTTGACCGTGATGAGTTGAAAAAATCACTTGGAAGCATTAATTGGGCAAAGAAGAAGGTAAATGAGCTGGCAAGAGAGCATAAGAGCAAGACAGGTTTGGCTGTGAGTTTTGAAAGGCTTGACAAGATAAAGAGCGCATTCATCGGTCGAATAAGTTCTGTCATGAAACAAATAGACAAATACTTAACAATTATTGAGAGTGCAAGGCTTGTATTGGCTGATTATCCTGTGATAAAGACAGACTTGTTCAGTGTGTGCATTGCAGGCTTTCCAAATGTAGGCAAGACAACCTTACTCAGCAAATTAACAGTTAGCAAGCCAGACATCCAGGCTTATGCATTCACCACAACAAGGCTTAACCTCGGCTATGCTGAGATGCACAGCCATAAGGTGCAGTTCATAGACGTCCCAGGCACGCTAGCAAGGCCTGATAAGATGAACAATATAGAGAAACAAGCTTACCTGGCCATAAAGTACGTAGCAGATCTTGTCATCTACATATTTGACCTTACAGAGTCTTACCCACTAGAAGACCAGAAAAAGCTCTTGGAAATAATCAAGCAGTTCAAGAAGCCAATTATTATTTACCTTTCAAAGACTGACATTCTGGAACAAGATGTAATAGACAAATTCCGTCAAGATTTCCAGATAATAACAGATATTACTGAGTTAAAAAAAGAAATTAATTCTAAAATAGAATAATAATAAAACTTTTTTTATTTGTTCTTGCTAATAACAATTTGGCACTTGCAAGGAACCTTGCTTATGATTCTATTCGCAGCTTCTTTTGCAGCAGGAATATTGTTCTTGTCAACATTAATCTCAAATATGACCTGGCCTTTTCTTACCTGGGCAGCAAGGCCAATAGGCTTGCCAAATGAATGAGCCATTCCGGTGCTCATACGGTCTGCTCCCGCACCGCTAGCCAGCGGGTTCTCCCTTAGAACATGATGAGGATAAACCCTAAGCTTAAGCATGAAGCCAACCTTTCCAGTCTTCTTCTCAAGAACCCTGTTAGCTGATTTACGAGCAGCTTCAAGAGCATTATGCCTAATCTGCAGCTGAGACATAGAATTAACATCAGCCCTGTACTCGAACTTCTTCTTAAGCTCGCCCATATTGTACCTGACAACGAGGTTATTAGGACTGGCTCTTACAAAGTTCTTCTTCCTGTACTTGCTCTTCCTAGTAAAAGGCCTTTTACAGGTCCTATAGCTTACTCCTTTCCTAAGCTTTGCCATGCTTTCACTGGAAAAATAAGAGGTTTATAAAGGTTTCTAAAACTTGTGGTTTTAGAACTAGCAAATAAAATTTGCTAATTTCTGAAAATCACGATTTTCAGGAACAGCAAATCACAGATTTGCTTGTTTCTACAATTTATGTAGAAACTACAAAACGTAGTTTTGCTTGTTTTGCATTTTTAAAAAAGAAAAATACGCCACAGCCCGGACAAGCAAAAATCCTTGATGATTTCAGCAAATCTCTGATTCGCTGGAACAGCAAGCTTTGCTTGCTTGTTTTTGAGTCCTGTGCCTTAGGCGTATAAATACGCCACAGCCCGGATTTGAACCGAGAATTCCTTACGGAACCAGCTCACCTGGGTTTCTTAGGTATAACAAACACACTCAAGGCTGGCGCACTACCGAGTTATGCGACTGTGGCAAACTTGTTTGCCCAAAGGCAGCATTCAGAAGCAAAAGCTTCTGTTATGCGACTGTGGCAAAAAAATTTCATTTTTTTGGACAGTCAAATACTCAAAATTCTAGCGAAGCGAATTTTGTTGTATGCGACTGTGGCAATGGTAATAAGAACGATTATCTTGTTTTTAAATGTTTATCTTTTGACGCGTTTTCAAATAAGTTTTTAAATCTAAACTTTTTCTTTAAAGTAATCATAGCCCTGTAGTCTAGCGGTCAAGGATAGGGGACTCTGGTAGCCTTTGGCGCAAAGCCTAGGGAAAAAAGGGGTTTCGGCTTTCAGCCTCAAGCCCCTAAAAGAAAACTGGAGAAATCCTCTGACCCAGGTTCAAATCCTGGCGGGGCTATTATATTTTCTTTTTAAACACTAGACGCACTAGACCAAGCCTTTGCGAAAGCCTTGAGGGAAAAGTGGTGGTGCGTGTCTGAGAAGAACCACCACTGAACACTGGACATCCTCGCGTAAGGCTTATAAACCTCGAAACCAATTTTTTATTCTGATGAACACTCTTGATAAAGCCAAAGTATTAGGCGATGCTGGCAAGTATGATGTTTGTGGCGGAGAAATCTGTAAGCCTCCGGAGTTTACTGGCGGATTGCAGAATCTTCCTGGTATTATCAAGGCAAAAACCCAGAACGGGCATTTCTGCTCATTATTGAAGACTCTTTACACCAATAGTTGCAAGTTTGACTGCAAGTACTGCGCCAACAGGGCTGGCAGTTCAGGCCCTGGCTGTCAGAAGAAAATTACTCAGTATAATCCTCCTGAGCTAGCCAACTTGTTCATGACCTTGGTTAGCAAGAGAATTGTCACAGGGCTTTTCTTGAGCAGCGGAGTTGCAGGAGACCCTGACAAGACAACGCAAGGCATGCTTGACACTGTGAAGATAATCCGCCAACGTTTTGACTTCAAAGGATACATTCACTTCAAGGTGTTGCCAGGAACTAATTATGATTTGATAAAGCAGGCTTCTGAGCTTTCGTCAAGGATGAGCATTAATGTTGAAGCTCCTAGCAAGGCAAGGCTTAGCGAGCTGAGTAGCGTCAAGGAGATGAACACAGACATTATTAGGCGCCAGAGCTGGATTAGCAGGATGAAGCTGCGAAGCGGCCAGACAACCCAGATGATTGTCGGAGCTAATGATGAGACTGATTTGGAAGTCATGAAGATGGCTAAATGGGAGTATGAGCGAATGAGCCTGAGAAGAGTGTATTATTCTGCTTTCTCGCCAGTAAAGAACACTCCGCTAGAAAAAAATAAAGCAGAAGCTCAGTCAAGAGCAAACAGGCTTTACAACACAGATTGGTTATTAAGAATTTACAAGTATGATTTCAAGCTTGTTAAAGAAATCTTAGTTGATGGCATGCTGCCAGACAAAGACCCGAAGATACTGATAGCAGAGAAGACAATCACAGAACCAGTTAATATTAATGAAGCAATTTATGAAGAACTGATTAAAGTCCCTGGGATCGGGCCTATTAGCGCCCAGAACATTATGCAGGTTCGCTCAGAAAAGAAGCTTGACACCAAGAACCTCACGCAGTGCGGAGTGATAATGAAGAGAGCAGCTCCCTTTATCAAGGTGAGTGGCGAACAGCAAAAAACATTGGCTGTTTTTTGAGGTTTTTCTAAAAAGAAAAACCAGCAAAGAACTCTCGTGGCTTTTGCTTAGCCAGCAATCTCAAACCCTATCATGTTGCCGTTCCTGTCATAGGCCTGTATGTTCTCTGCAGAATAAGGCATTCTTATTATCAGGTGTATCATGCCTTTTTTTGAGAAAGAATGTAAATCAGCCCTGCTTGGCCTGTTACTAGAGCCTGGGTGGCTGTGCACGCTTCCTACGACATTACTGGCTATGGGCGGGTCGAACTTGTAAACAGTATAAGAGGGGTTGGCAATATATTCCTGATAGAGCAATCCGTAAATCCTAAGAATTTTCTTCCTTGCCTTTCCTTCAAGAAAAGCAATGAACTCCTTTGGAAGAGTCTGATTAGCCAGCTCAACAATGTTATCAACTACCTCTCTGTCGATTATTACCCTGTCAAACTCAAACTTTTCTAGCTCAAGAAAATGCCTGAACCAATTGCTGATTTTTTTCCAAAAACTCATCTTAATCAAGCTTAAGAATAAAGTTTATATTAATATAACTATCTCTTTGGTATAGAATGGGTTATTACGACGAAATCTCAGAAGGGTATGAAGAGCTTCACAAGGAAGAGCAGCTTAAGAAAGTAAAAATAATCCTAAACAAGCTGAACCTGAAGAAAACAGACAAACTGCTTGATGTGGGCTGCGGAACAGGATTCTACCTGGACCTTTTTGATTGCGATGTCACAGGAATTGATCCTTCTGAAAAGCTTCTGGAGCAGTACCATGGTGAGCACCAGGTAATCCTGGGCAGTGCAGAAAGCCTTGACTTCCCTGACAATTCATTCGACATAGTGATGAGCATCACAGCAATACATAACTTTGACGATATAGAACAAGGGTTGAAAGAGATTCAGCGTGTAGGCAAGGACAGGTTTGTATTTAGCGTGCTGAAAAGAAGTCCCAATTATGATATAATAGAGAAACTGATAAATGAGCTTTTTATTGTTGACGAAAAAATTGAGGAAGACAAGGACTATTTGTTCTTTACTCATCGCAAAAATTAAGTTAGCACCTAATTTTTGGGATATTAAAAGACTTTGTCTTTTCCTACAAAAACATTTAAAAGACCATTCCTTCCTCTCATTTTAATGGGCTCTTAGCTCAGTTCGGTAGAGCACCACGTTCGCACAACAAAAGCAAGCTTTTGAGCTTTCGACTTTTGATCGAAAGACGTGGGGGCCGCGGGTTCAAATCCCGCAGAGTCCACGGGGTTGTAGTGTAGCTTGGTATCACCCGTGGTTCGGGGCCACGTAACCGGAGTTCGAATACTTTCGGACTTGTTCGAAAGGAACGAGACGAAGTCGACTTTCTCCGCAACCCCACTTCTTTTTTAAGAAAATTTTATATACTCAGTTCTTTAGTGTCAGTATTTGTCATGATTAACAAGATTATTAACCGTAACGACCTGTTCCCAAAAGTCTTGGTTAGTGTGAGAGCTCCTGTTTCAGTCCTCGGGGTAAATGAAGTTAAGGATAATATCGGCGTTATTGACTGGCACATGCCGGTGAGTATTCATCCTATGAAGTATTCTATTAGTGTCAAGAGTGATGATAGCCTTAAGAAGATGATTAACAGGGCAGGTAACTTTGTGGTTAATTTCATGCATGTTAACCAGGAAAGCATAGTCTTGTCCTGTGAAAAGCATGATGGCTTGTTTGTTAACTTGTTTGAAAAAAACAATCTTAGCAAAGCTGATTCTGATTATGTTGAGAGCCCGAGGATAAAAGAGGCTAAGGCTGTTCTAGAGTGTGAGGTTGAGCAGGAGCTTGAGAGCGGCGACCACACTATTTTCATCGGCAGAGTGGTTGGCCCGAGGGTTTAATCAAAAATTTTATATATGATTGGGTGATTTATTATATTTATTCGTGTTGAATAAAAAAATAATTGGTGATTGGCATGGCAGATTTTAACATAAAGTCAAAACGTGATGAAGAAATTGAGTCCTTGGCAATGAATTTGCGAAGGAACAAGCTTGCTTCTTCTGATTCAGAAGCCAGGAGAATGGCTGCAGAGATGCTTACCACTGGCAAGAAAGTCCAGGATGATTTTGCTGAGAGGGAGAAGAGGATTTATGGGGACCAGAGAAGGACTCCCGAGGTCGAGCTGGCCCATAAGCAGATGGAGCGGTTGGCTTCTAATATTGCACAGGGAAAGTCTAATGTAAGAATTGATATTCCTGAGCTTGATGAGAACAGGCCTCTTAGAGATATTGTCGGGGATGATTCTGATTATGAAAAAGAGGATGATGAGGAAGTCACGGTAAAGGAAGAGCCTCGGGTAGAGGTTCAGGAAGAAGCTGGCGAGGAGGCTGGTGAAGAAGGAGAGCCTGAGGAAGTAGAACCTGAAGAGGAATCTTCTGAAGAGCTTGTGGTTGATGAGGAGCCGGGTGATGCTGGCCCTGGTGATGCGCCAGAAGAGCCTGTGCAAATTGATGAGGATGATGGCTCAGATGATGGCGGTGATGAGGGTGGCGATGACGATTCAGGAGATGACTCTGAAAAAGAACCTGCTGATGCTCCTATTGACGATACAGAAAAGGAAGAGGCTTCTGGTGAATGCGAAGGCCCAATCGAGGGAGAGCCTGATTTTAGCGTTAAGGAGCTGGGCAATGGCGAGCAGTTGCGAAAGTCAGAAGAAGAGCGCAAGGCAGAAGTATCCAAGATGCCTGAGTCAAGTATTGACCTTAGCAACATGTTCAATGTGAACAAGTAATTTTTTCTCTTTTTATTCTTATTTTATTTTTTTAGCCATTAGCTGAAATCATACCTTCCTGTTTCTATGACTACTGTTTAGTGGTTAAAAACCAAAAACTATTTAAATGGCAGTATACACAATATGCAGGAAAGGGGGATTTATTATGAACAATAAAGCAAGAGCATTATTATCGGCAATCTTTATCTTAATAGTCTCAAATCTAGCCAGCGCATACATCATCAGGAATGTGCAGGCTGCGAGACAAGCTGAATTGGATAGCTTTGAACAATACAAAACAGATTTTATCAAGTTCAATGACCTGGAAGCTTTCTCACCATTTATTAGCGAACGAAACCTAGCCTCAGAGTTTGGTTTTCGCCCAGCAAGCTATTACTATGTATCGCCAAGTGTTCTTGCTGCAAAATATAATCCTCCATTGCAGGGAAATGCTTATTACACTCAGAACAGAGGATATACTTCAAGCCTTAACCAACCATCAGCAGTCAAGTACTATGGAGAACAAATAAATGGCAGGTATACAGGCTATATACCGAGCAAGCTAGGCAGCACATATTTTGACCACCCGCAAATGAACGGAGGGCAAAGCTACCTGCTAAATAGCTATCAAGCAAGCACTTACCCATATTCCTCAAATGATTATTCGTCTGCTTATTCTTCTGTTTACAGCCATGATCATAATAGCTATGGCTATGATGAGCCATCTTATACAGGAACTTCTTTTTCCGGAGACAATTATGGCATTTATGCCAATTCTGGCTATGGCAATTCTTATTCAAATTATGCTTATGGTTACGGTTATGGTAATTACCAAGACCTTGACTCCTATGACACCAACAATGGAGAGCCAGCATTCTATGCAAGAATTGTTGAGCCCACTACAGGCGGATTTTATGTTGTAGGGTATTACTAAGGAGAAAAAATAAAAATGGAAGCAAGGCAAAATTCGAAAAGATGGTTATCGAAAGTAATTATCTTATTTATCTTATTCATAATTGTTTTTTTAGCAAGTCCAATTTTTGCTACTGCAAATATGGTTGATACCTACAGTTACTCATTTACTGGTTATTCATTCGGAGGTTCTGATTCTTACCAGTATGACAGTATGCCGCAAGGAGCAATTTATCCAGTTTATGAGTACTATGCAAATGATAATTATGACTCAACCTATAATGATGGCTATTATGGAGATTACAAAATGCCAATTGTTATGGGACCTTATCCAAGGCAATACCTTTGGCACCCGGATTCAGGAGAAACCCCATATACTGATTTTGTTTATGATGATTTCCATGGCTATGATAGCTTCATAGGCTACAAGGACCTTGACATTTTTTATCCTGACGGCCGTGTTGAAGTAATAAGAAACCCTAATTCAGGAGAATTGCCAGCCATTGACAATCCAGAAGGTTATGGAACATTTGGAAGCCATGTCTATGGCACCATACCAGGACCTAATGGAACCTGTTTAATGTATAAAAAGCATTATGGAGACGATCACGAATGGGATGTACAAACTTATAATTACAATTACGGCTATTATGCATCATCCCTTGCTTACAGAAAAACACCAACTCCTACTCGTACATGCCAGCCAAGGAGTATTTGTCAATTAACTCATAATTGCTGCTAAAAATAAGAAACTTAATTATTTTATGCTTTCTTTTGTTTTAATTTCTTCAATCAAAAATCAAAGATTTTTGGTGTCTCAAAAATTAGTCAGCTAATTTTTGCGACCTTCGAGGAACTTCTGCATTTCATCAACAAATTCTTTAGCATGCTTGAAATACTCATCAAACTGTGAGCCGCTCACCTCAGCTATCTGGCCGTGAAGTATGGTCCTGGAAAGGTGATAGAATCTTCTCATAGTATCAGCATATTTCTGCTTTAGCAAGCCTTTCCTTACCATTTTCTCCTCTAACATGTCAGCAACATGGCTTGGGCTTGGAGGAACCTCGTTGAGCTTCATGAGCGCCGCGTGGGCAGAATCAATAACAGCCCAGTACAGGTCAAGCATTGCCTGCTTAATGTGCCACTTGGAATTATGCAGGGTGATTGGCGCTTTGTTAAAATAATTCCACATGCTCTCAGGGCTGGGCCTAATCCTGCCTTGATACAAGAGAATCTGCAATGGCTCAAAAAAATCAGAGTCAATAATAGGAACACCGTCCCTGAGTATGTTGACTGCAACAGGGTCTCCTGCTCTTACATACTCCCAGAAGCTCGTGAATTTCAGGGTTGTGACATGAAGCTTTTGCGGGTTAACCTCTGCCACTATCTTTTCAACAATCATTCTATAAGCCTGGACAAACTCCTGGTCCATAACTATGGTTATATCGTCAACAATTATGAGTATGTCAATATCTCCCTTGGTTTCCTGCTTTTTTCTTGCAGTGCTGCCAAAGAGGACAATGGCCTTGATGAACTTTGAGAATTCCTTATAAACCTTCTTGCTAAAAGCATAGGAAATGTCAATTACATCCTTGGGATAACTATCAGAAACCTGTTTCTTCCTCTTATGGATATCAAACTCCACCCATTCACCTCTTTTTAAAGTAATGATAACT
>Ga0315290_10001282_pt1 | contig 17274 bp, 12 predicted proteins | sample YL17G12_0_MG_FD_203627 | JGI IMG/M metagenome (GOLD analysis project Ga0315290, IMG submission 203627) | Sediment microbial communities from Yellowstone Lake, YNP, Wyoming, USA - YL17G12_0 | ecosystem: Environmental > Aquatic > Freshwater > Lake > Sediment | place: USA: Wyoming | collected... | reverse complement strand
GCCGGGCGCCTACCTGGCGTTCGGGCAGCAGATCCTGGCGCTGGCCGTGGCCACGCTGCCGGCGGCCTTCGTCTTCGGACGGCTCTTCCGGCTGGCGGCGCGCGCGGCGGCGGCGCGCGGCGGCACGCTGGCGGGCGCCTACGCGCTGGAGAGCGCCGGTGCGCTGGCGGGCGGGGCGGCGGCCACGCTGCTCGTGCGCGCCGGTCTCGCGAACCTCACCGGTGCGTGGCTGTGCGCGCTCGCCGCGCTGGCCCTGACGCGGCCGCGGCGCGGCGGGCGAGCGATGCTGGCCATCGCCGCCGTGGCCGGCCTGGCGCTGCTGCCTTCGCTGGACCGCTCCACCACCGCCTGGACGCACTCCGGCCTGCTCGAGACCCGCGACTCCCCGTACGGCCGCGTCACGCTGACGCGCTGGGGAGAGCAGCTCAACGTCTTTCAGAACGACGCGCTGGCCTACGAGACCGGCGGCACCGCGGCCGAGGAGTTCGTGACGCCGGCGGCGCTCCAGCACCCCGATCCGGAGCGCATCCTCGTGCTTGGCGGGGGAGCCGCGGGCCTGGTCGGCGAGGCGATGCGCCAGCGTCCGCTCGTGCTCGACAGCGTGGAGCTGGATTCGGTGCTCCAGGCCATGCTCGTGCGCCATCTGCCACCCGACCTGCGGGCGCCGCTCGAGGCTCCCGGGGTGCGCCTGTTCCTCGCCGACCCGCGGCGCTTCGTGGCGGCGAGCCGCGGCGGCTACGACCTCATGCTCCTCGGCATGCCGGAGCCGTCCTCCGGGCAGGCGAACCGCTACTACACGCGCGAGTTCTTCGCCGAGTGCGCCGCGCGGCTCGACTCCGCCGGGGTGCTGGCGCTGCGCCTGCCGGCCGCGGAGAATCTGTGGGCTCCCGCTCTGACGCGGCGCATGGCGAGCATCGACGGCGCGCTGCGCGCGGCGTTCGCGCAGGTGCTGTGGTTGCCGGGCGCGGCCAGCGTCGTGCTCGCCTCGCGCGCCCCGCTGACCCGCGATGCCGACACGCTGGCGGCGCGGCTGGCGCAGCGCGGGCTGCGGCCGCGGCTCGTCACGCCCGAATACCTTCGCTATCTCGTGACCAACGACCGCGTCGCGGAGATCGCGGCCCGCCTGGCGGGGGCGCGCGTGCCGGCCAATCGCGACGCGCGCCCCGTCTGCTACCAGTACACGCTGATCCTGTGGCTGGCGAAGTTCTACCCGGCGGTGGCGTGGGCGGCGGCCCCGCGGCTGCCGGCGGGCGCTTGGTGGGGGCTCGCCGCGGCCGGCGCGCTGCTGGCGGTGATGGTGCGGCGCTGGACCCGCGGGCGCGCCCTGCGCCGCGCGCTGGTAGTGGGCCTGGCGGGCGCGATCGGCATGGTGGGCGAGTCGCTCCTGCTGCTCGTCTACCAATCGCGCCACGGGGTGCTCTATCAGGATCTCGGCCTGCTGCTCATGGCGTTCATGGCGGGGCTGGCCGCCGGCGCGTTCGCCGTGGATCTGATGCGGCACCGGCCCGCCGCCGCCCGGGGGGCGTCGGCTGCGGTGCTCCTCGCAGCGCTGACAGTGCTCGCCGGTGCGCTCGGGCTGGCGCTGGAGACGGGCGCCGATTTCGGCCTGGCGCAGACCGGGTTCTGGCTCTTCGCCTTCGGCGCGCTCACCGGAGCCGTCTTCGCCCGCCTGAGCGCCGAGGCCGGCGATCAAGCCGCCGCCGCCGGCCCGCTCTACGGGGCCGACCTGGCGGGCGGCTGCGTCGGCGCGCTGGCCGCGAGCCTGCTGCTGATTCCGCTCGTTGGGTTCGTGGGCACGGCCGTCGTGCTGGGAGGGGTGGCGCTGTTGGCGCTGCTGTGGATCTGAGGGAGCCCCGCCCCGCCGCCTACGCCAGCCCGTGGCGCAGCAGCAGCTCGGTGTCGGCGAGGATCTCCGCCGTCGGCCCGCCGTGGACCACCGCGCCCTGATCGAGGATCAGAGCCCGCGCGCAGAGGCGGCGCACCAGCTCGAGATCGTGGCTGGCGATGACCATGGTGGCCGGCAGGCCGGCCAGCAGCTCGGCCAGCTCGCGCCGCCCGCGCGGGTCGAGGTCGCTCGAGGGCTCGTCGAGCAGCAGCAGCCCCGGCCCGCACGCCAGGGCGCCCGCCAGGCAGGCGCGCTTCTTCTCGCCGGCCGATAGATGGTGCGGGGCGCGCGATTCGAAGCCCGACAGGCGCACCGCACTCAGCGATCGTCCCACCGCGCGCGCCACCTCCGGCTCGCTCCAGCGCCGCGCCTGCGGGCCGTAAGCGACGTCCTCGCCGACGGTGAGGCCGAAGAGCTGGTCGTCCGGGTCGGCGAAGACGATGCCGACCCGGTCGCGCACCTGGCCGATGGTGCGCGGCGACAGCTCGACGCCGTCCACGACGATGCGGCCCATGATGGCGTGCCGGTGCGGGGCGTCGCCGGGGCCGTGGCGATGCAGGTACTGGCGGCGCTCCGGCAGCAGGCCGGCGAGATGGAGCAGCAGCGTGGACTTGCCGGCGCCATTCGGCCCGAGCAGCGCCACGCGCTCGCCGGCTGCGATCGCGAAGCTCACGCCGCGCAGCGCCGGCGAGCCGTCGGGATAGTGATAGGAGAGGTCGGCGACCTCGACGGGCACGCCGCGGACGACGACGGGCGGCTCCCCGCCGGCGGCCTGCGCCTCGCGGCCGGTGGCCCGCGGCTCGCGGCCGGTCACTCTCCCACTCCCCGCGCGCGCCGTGCCCGGTCGAGACACTCGGCCCGCTCCAGCGAGCGCAGCAGCAGGGCGGCGACCAGCCGGCCGAAGCCGCGCACCGTGCGCCGCGGCGAGACCGTCAGCGGCGACCACGCCCCGTAGCCCGGGCGCCGCGCCTCGCGCGAGCGCAGCATGGCGCGCACTTGGCGCAGGACGAGGATCAGGCTCGACAGCGCCGCGGCCGTGACCTCCACCAGCCGCTCCGGCACGCGCAGCGCCCGCAGGCCGGCGACGAAGCCGGCCGGCCCGAGCCGCACGGCGAGCGCCACGCCGGCCGAAGCTGCGGCCAGCGCGCGCGCCGTCAGCGCGCCGGCGATCTCGAGGCGGCGCTCGGGCGGGGCGAAGAACGCCGCGGGCAGCGCCAGGAGCAGGATCAGCGGCAGGACCCAGGCGAGGCGGACGAGCGTGGCGGCGAGAAAGAGACCCGACCGGCGCAGCGAGAGGAGTGCCGCCGCCAGCACCGCCGACCAGATGCACCAGGAATAGAGCGGCGTCGGCCCGCCCTGCAGGCCGGCGGGCGCCAGTGCCGCGGTGAGGATCACCGCCAGCCCGACGGCCAGCGTCAGGCCCGGCCGCTCAGCGGTGCGCGACATCCCCGGCCTTCGAGAGGCTGCGGGCGGCGGCCCAGGCGATGGCCGCGACCACCAGCGTTCCTACCACCGCCGCCAAGACGGGAGCGAACGATCCCAGCGCCGCGAACAGCGGACTCTGCTCGAGGGGCGAAGCCACCAGCGGGTTCTGGCGCGCGGCGAAGCCGAGGTCGAGAGCGGCGCGCTCGAGGCCGTCGGGCAGCGACGAGGCGAACGGCGCCAGGAACGCCGCCGCCGTCAGCGCCACCGCGAAGAGCCCCACGGCCATCGCCGCCGGCCGCCGCGCCCCGCTCGCGCCGTCGCCGCCCGCGACCAGATCGGGGCGCCAGCGCAGCACGGTGACGAGGATCGCGCCGGTGAGCGCCGCCTCGAGCAGTCCGATGGCGGCGTGCGAAACGAGCATCACGGGCAGGATGCCGCGCAGCGGGTAGAGGCCGGAGAGCGCCAGCCACAGGGCGGTGAGCGCCGCCGCGCTCAGGGTCGAGACGAATGCGCCGACGACCGCTCCCGCCGCGGTCCCGCGCGGCCCGCGCACGGCGCGCGCGACGAGCGTCGCCACGGCGTAGCCGGCGAAGGCGCCGGCCACGCCCATGTCGAGCAGGTTGGCCCCGAAGGCGGTGAGCCCGCCGTCCTGGAAGAGCACGGCCTGGATGGCGAGCACGGCGGCCATCACGATCACCGCGCGCCAGGGGCCGACGAGCATGGCGAGCAGCGTGGCGCCCACGAGGTGGCCGCTGGTGCCCGGGGCCACGGGCACGTTGATCATCTGGGCGGCGAAGACGAACGCCGCCAGGGCGCCGAGGACGCCGGCGGGGGCCGGCGTCGGGTCGCGCCGCTCGGCGCGCAGTGCGACGGCCACGCTGCCGCCGGCCAGCGCCCAGGTCGCCGCCGCGACCGGCGCGCTCACGAATCCGTCGGGGATGTGCATGCGGTGGCGCGCTCTCCCGTCGCTCCGGCCTCAGAACCCGACGCCGACCCCGACGTTCACGACCGGCTCCCAGGCGTCGTACGGCGAGTTCGAATCCTGGAGCACGTCGAACAGCACCTCGACCATGAACTGGCTCTTCTTCGAGATCGGCTGCGTGTAGCCGCCCCCGAGCAGGAGGAACGGGACCCACACCCGGTCGTCGCCGAAATCGTAGCTCGTGTACTCGAACTCGGCGTGCGCGTAGGCCCGGGGGATCACGCGGTAGCGGGTGAACATGCTGCCGCCGTAGTTGTGCGATTCGAATTCCTGATCGGCGCGGTGGTCGTTGTAGTACTCGTACCCGAGCTTGGCGCCGACCGAAGCCTTGGGGCCCAGCTTGTAGCCGACCATCGGCTGCACGCTCACGCGGGTCAGGTCGTTGGACAGCATCAGGCCGACGGAACCGCCGAAGTAGAAGCGCGATGGGCCCCGCGTGGACACCGAGGCACGCGCCCGGGCCGGCTGGGACGAGGCGCTGTCGGGGGTCTCGGGCTCGGGCGTCTGGGCCCGGGCCAGGACGGGGGCGGCGCACAGGGCGAGACCCACGGCGAGGCAGCGAACGAGATGGCGCTTCATGACTCGGGTCTCCTTGGTGAAGGTCGGGTCGGAGGCGGAGCTGCCGGCCGCGAGACAGTAGCGCGGCAAACCGCGGCGGGCAATCCGGGCAGCGGCCGGAGGAGGCCGCGGGTCAGGCCGCCCGGGACGGCAGGGGTTTCGGTCAGTATGGCCAAACCCGGCGTGAAACGCACGCCGGCGGCCGCTGCGCGCGCCCGGGGGAGTCGAACCCCCCGCCGGCCCCGGCCCCGTTTTCCGCGATGGCACGCGGGCCCCTCGGGCCCTAGAATGGCGCCGGTGCGCCGCCCGGGGGGCTGCCAGCTCCCCGGGCGGCATCGCGCAAGACCCGAGCCGACCCGCCGGCCGATCCCCCGGCCGGACGGGCCGGGCGACCAACCGAGACCAGAGGCCTACCACATGGCGACAGGCAGCCAGTCCGCAGCCGCCACCGTCCGGGAGCCGGGCACCTTGCTCGGCCACCCCAAGGGGCTGTTCATCCTCTTCTTCACCGAGATGTGGGAGCGGTTCTCCTACTACGGCATGCGCTCGCTGCTCGTGCTGTACATGGTGAACTACCTCTTCGACCCGCAGCACGTCGGCGGCAACTTCCTGGGCTTCGCCACGGTGAAGGGGGGGCTCGAGGCGGTCTTCGGGCCGCTCGCCATCCAGCCGCTCTCCTCGCAGATCTACGGCCTGTACACGGCGTTCGTCTACCTCACGCCGCTGTTCGGCGGCATGCTCGCCGACCGCGTCATCGGACAGCGCAAGGCCGTGATCCTGGGCGGCGTGCTCATGGCCATCGGCCAGTTCATGCTGATGAGCGAAGACCTGTTCTTCCCCGGCCTGCTCATGCTCATCCTCGGCAACGGCGCTTTCAAGCCGAACATCTCCACGCAGGTGGGCTCGCTCTACAAGGAGGGCGACCCGCGCCGCGACGGCGCCTTCACCATCTTCTACATGGGCATCAATCTCGGGGCGTTCCTCTCGCCGCTGATCTGCGGCACGCTCGGGCAGACGATCGGCTGGAAGTACGGCTTCGCCGCCGCCGGCGTCGGCATGATCCTCGGGCTCATCCAGTACGTGTGGGGCCAGAGGTTCCTGGCCAAGGACCAGCTCGAGCAGCGCCGGGAGGCCAAGGCCGCCGCCAAGAGCCCGACCCACGAGAAGATGACCGCGGAGGAGTGGACGCGGATCGGCGCGCTCGGCGTGCTCTGCCTGCTCAACATCCTCTTCTGGGCGGTGTACGAGCAGCAGGGCAACACCATGCAGCTGTGGGCCGACCGCAACACCAACTGGCAGCTCTTCGGCTTCACCGTGCCGTCCACCTGGTTCCAGGCCTTCAACCCGCTCATGATCTTCATCTTCGCCCCGCTGCTCACCATGGTGTGGGCCAAGCAGGCCAAGAACAAGAAGGAGCCCTCCAGCGTCACCAAGATGGCCATCGGCTGCCTGCTGCTGGGAGCGTCGTACTTCATCATGATCGTCGCCTCGCAGGGCATGACCCCGGAGACCCGGCGCAGCGTCATGTGGCTGCTCAGCACGACCTTCGTGCTGACCATCGGCGAGCTCTACCTGTCGCCCATCGGTCTGTCGCTGGTCACCAAGGTGGCGCCGGCGCGCATCGTCTCGATGATGATGGGCGTCTGGTTCCTCTCGAGCTTCTTCGGCAACTACCTGTCGGGCTTCCTGGGCACCTTCTGGGAGGTCATGCCGCGCGACCAGTTCTTCCTGATGCTGGCCGCCATCCCCATCGGCGCCGGGATCATGATGTTCCTCATCAACCGGCCGCTGCAGAAGATCGTGGCCAAGCACGACCGGACGGAGGGGTAGGGGCGCAGGCGGGGGGGGGCGCAGGCCGTCCCCCCGCCGCCGCGACCCGCTGTGCCGCAGCCACTTCGGCCGTTCACCCGGATTTCACTTGCGCAACTTCACCCCATGGCCGATATTCCCTATGTCTTCGGTCGATTGTGGATGCGCAGGTCGCATTGCACTCCGCCAGGGATTTAGCCCGGCGGTTTTTGCTAACGCCCGTCCCTCTTGATTAAAGGTCCGGTCCCGGTGACCGGAGCCTGCCGGCGCCGCCCCCGCTCTGGCGCCCGCGTGAAGACCCGATAACTCACCGATGCCGTACCGGCCGGTCCCGCGCCACGGGCGCGGACTCCACGCCTCTTGCGTGGGTCGCGGCCGCTCAATACCCATAGGAGATTTCATGCCGTTTGCATCCCTTGGCCTGCCCGAGCCCATCACACGCGGCGTCCGGGCGGCCGGTTACACCGAGCCCACGCCCATCCAGAAGCGCGCCATCCCCATCATCCTTCCCGGACACGACCTGGTCGCCGCCGCGCAGACCGGCAGCGGCAAGACGGCGGCGTTCGTGCTGCCGATCCTGGTCCGGCTCATGAACGGGCCGCGCGCGCTGCGGGCCCTGATCCTCGTCCCCACGCGCGAGCTGGCGGCGCAGGTCGAGGGCTGTGCGCGCGAGTATGCGCAGTTCGCCGGCGTGCGCGTCGGCTGCGTCTACGGCGGCGTGCCGATCGCGCCCCAGGAGCGCCTGCTGCGCCGCGAGGGCGTCGAGCTGCTGGTCGCCACGCCGGGCCGTCTGCTCGACCTGCACGGCCGCCAGAGCCTCAGCCTCGAGGACGTCGAGGTGCTGGTGCTCGACGAGGCCGACCGCATGGTGGACATGGGCTTCGCGCCCGACCTGCGGCGCATCCTCCGGCTGCTGCCCGTCGAGCGGCAGACGCTGATGTTCTCCGCCACCATGCCGGCCGAGCTGAACAAGGTGGCGAGCGAGGCGCTCTCCAACCCCCAGCGGCTCGAGCTGGCGCCGCCGTCGCGCCCCGCGCCGCGCATCAACCAGTCGATCTACCCGGTGCCCAAGCACCTCAAGGCCGAACTGCTCGACCGCATCCTGGTGCGCTCGGAGACCGAGACGGCGCTCGTCTTCGTGCGCTCCAAGCACGGCACCGACCGGCTGGGCCGCCAGCTGGCGCGCCGCGGCCACCGCGTCGCCGTGCTGCACGGCGACCGCAGCCAGGGCCAGCGCGAGAAGGCGCTCGCCGACTTCAAGCGCGGCCGCCTGGCGGTCATGGTCGCCACCGACATCGCCTCGCGCGGCATCGACGTGGACGACATCACCCACGTCATCAACTTCGACGTGCCGCGCACGCCCGAGGACTACGTGCACCGCGTCGGACGCACCGGGCGCATGGACAACTCCGGCGACGCCATCACGCTGATGACGCCCGAAGAGCAGAAGGACGTGGCGGCCATCGAGCGCTTCATCGGATGCGAGATCCCGAACGTGATGCTCCCCGGCTTCGACTACAAGAAGCGGCGCGAGGCGGGAGAGACGGCGGCGCGGGACGATCACGAGTCCGCGGAGCGCGGGGCGCGGCGCGGCGGCGGCCGGCGCAGCGGCAGCGGACACCATGGAGGCAACGGATCGTCGCCGAAGGCTTCGACGCCGCGGGCCGCGGCGGTGGTGTTCGGCCGCCGGCCCAAGGCGGCCACGGCGACGCGGCGCGGGCGCAAGCGGATCTAGCGCGGCGCGCGCGGCCGTCCCGACCGCAGGCCATCGATCCCCCGCCGGTCAGTCGCCGGCGGGGGATTTCTTGTCGGGGTCGTCGCGCCAGAGGCGGTACGAGTAGACGACCAGGCCGAGCGTGCCGATGACTCCACCGACGATCACCGCCCACAGTAGCCACGTGGCCTGCAGCGGCGCAAAGGCGATCAGCCCGGCGCCGAGCAGCAGGAAGAGCCGGCCGCCGGCCCGATTGGTGCGCTCCCACGAGACCCGGCTCGACAGCGTCCACGGCGTGCGCACGCCCACGAACCAGTTGGGGCGCACGCGCCCGAGCACGCTGCCGACGACCACGAAGAGCGCTCCGACGATCGCCGGGACCCATACCTGAATGTCCACCGGCCGGCCGTGGATCCACGCCTGGATCATGCCGTAGATCGCCGCCATCACCGCCAGCACGCCGATCCGGATCATCGCGTAGGGGCCGGAGAAATCCGCGTAGTTGGCGCGCTTCGGGTCGATGCGCGGCAGGAGCAGGAACAGCAGATAGATGGCCAGCGCCAGGAGCGGGATGGCCAGCAACCCCTCGAACTTCCCGCCGTAGCGGTCTACCTGGCCGTGCAGTCCCCAGTGCACCGGGATGCGGTCGGGGGCAGTCGGCCAGCTCCACGCCGCCAGCGCGAACATGCCGGCCAGCAAGACCCACTGCAGCCACTCGGTGCGCCACGCGAGCTTCATGTCGGCTCCCTCCGGGTCGGTCGTGCCTATTTCGCGAGCACGATCTTGCGCGTGTCCGTCTCCCGGCCCGCCCGCAGCGCGCACAGGTAGACGCCGCTGGGCAGGCCGCGGCCGTCGAAGGCGGCCGCGTGCGGCCCGGGTCCCAGATGCTCGCCGCGCAAGAGCGCGGCCACCTCGCGGCCGGCGAGGTCGTAGACCGTGAGCGTCACGTCCGCCGCGGCCGGCAGCGTGAAGCGGATCTCGGTGGCGTCGCGGAAGGGGTTGGGGCGGCACCCCTGCAGGCGGGTGCCGGCCGCGACGGCCGGGACCGCCGGGACCCCGATGGTCTGCGACGAGAAGGCGGCCAGATAGCTCTGCGGCACCTCGCCGGCGGCGGTGAAGCCGCCGCCGGCGTAGACCGCGGACCCGCTGACGGCCACGCAGTTGACGGGTCCGTTCACTTCCGGGTGCCAGGGAGTGGGCAGGCCGAGGCTCGCGTCCACCGCCGCGAGGTTGGCGCGTGGCTCGCCGCCGACGCCCTCGAAGAAGCCCCCGAGGTAGACGTCCGTGCCGTCGACCACCACGGCGTTGACGCTACCGTCCACGTCCGGGTCCCAGCCGGTGGCCGATCCGGTCGCCGCGTCGAGGGCGGCCACGCCGCTGCGCAAGGCGCCCCCGATGTACTGGAACGAGCCGCCGGCGTAGACGACCGGCCCGGCAGCGGTCAGGCAGGAGACGGTGGCGTTGGGGCTCGGAGCCCAGGTCGTGGCGAGTCCGCTGACGGGGTCGAGGGCGGCGAGGCCGTAGCGCAACTGGCCGCCGATGCCGAAGAAGCTCCCGCACGCGTAGACGGCGCCGGGGCCGACCGCCAGGCCGCTGACGAGGTCGCTGGCGTCGGGATTCCACGGCGTGGCCTGCCAGCTCGTCGAGTCTATGGCCGCGATGCGGTTGCGCAGCTGGCTACCGATGGCGGTGAATTGACCGCCGGCATACACGGTGGGGCCGCTCACCGCCAGGGCGACCACGCGGCTGCTGGCGCTGGGGTTCCAGTTGCGGACCTCCCCGGTGGCGGCGTCCACCGCCGCGATGGCACTGCGCTGCTTCTCCTTGATGTGCACGAACTCGCCGCCCACGTACAGGGTGGATCCGCTCAACGCCAGAGCCCAGACCTCTCCGTCCGCATTTGGGTCCCAGGCGGTGGGTGCCCCCGTGGTCACGTCGAGCGCGGCGAGGCGGTTGCGCGTCTGCGCTCCGAGGCTCGTGAACACGCCGCCGGCATGGAGCGTGTTGCCGCTCAGCGCCAGGGCGTTGACGCCGCCGTTGGCGTTCGGGTTCCAGGGTGTTGCCAGCCCGGTGGTCGCGTCGAGGGCGGCCAGGTTGTTGCGCGGCTGTCCACCGACCTGCGTGAAGTAGCCGCCGACGTACAGGCTCGGCCCGGCGAACGCCAGGGCGGCGACGCTGCCGGACGGGTCCGGGTTCCACGCCGTCGCCGTGTCGGCGGCCGTGCCCAGCGCGGCCAGGCCACGGCGCGTCTTGCCGCCGATGACGGCGAACTGCCCGCTGGCGTAGACGGTCGTTCCGGCCGCCAGCAGATCGCCGACCACCCCGTCGGCGTCGGGATTCCAGCCGCTGGCCAGTCCGGTCCCCGGGTCGAGCGCGGCGATGCGGTTGCGCGGCGCGCCGCCGATGTGGGTGAAGCGGCCGCCGGCGTAGACGGTGCCGCCGCCGACAGCCAGCGCCAGGACCGGCTGCCAGGCGCTCGGGTCCCAGGCCGTAGCCTGCCCGGTGGCCGCGCTCAGCTCGGCGATGTAGCTGCGCGAGCGCGAGCCGATGCTGGTGAAATCACCCGCGGCGTAGACGCCCGCGCCGCCGGCCACCAGAGCGTGGACGATGCCGTTGGCACTCGGATTCCACGCGGTGGCCTGTCCGGTGGCAGCGTTGACGGCGGCGAGGTTGCTGCGCGCCTGCCCGGCGATCTGGGTGAACTCGCCGCCCACGTAGACCGCCTGCCCGACGATCGCCAGGGCGAGCACCGGGCCGTCGGGACGAGGGTCCCAGCCGTCCAGGGTCTGGTTGGCCAGCACGTGCGCGAGGTTGGCGCGCGGCACGCCGGCGACCGCCGTGAACGACCCGCCGATGAACCAGCCGCCCGCGCCGTCAGGCACGACCGCCTGTACCGGGCCCGTGATGCGGGGCAGGTCGGCCGGCACCGCTCCGGTCGTCGCATCGATCGGCACTCCCGAGCCGGTCGCCGGCCCGACCTGGGTGAAGGCCCCGCCGATGTAGAGGGTGGTGCCGCTGAGCACCGCCGCGCGCACCGTCCCGTTGGTGACGTAGAAATCGGAGCGCACGGGCTCACCCCGCGCCGCGCCCGCGAACAGCAGGGCGGTCGCCGCGAGGCCTGCCAGCCGCGATCGCATCCTCGGTGCCATGGTCTCCTCCGCGCCGGTTGGCGATGGGTCCGGCCCGGGATTTTAGCCCAGGCCCGGCCCCGCAGGCTATCGCGGAGAGCGGCGCGGTCTGCTAGCCTGCGTGCGGCCATCCTCGGGCGCGCCCGCCGGCCGCAGGGAGCGGCGCTCGGCGCGCCACGCCTTCCGTACCCAGGAGAATCCCCATGAGACGCTGCTTGCTCCTCGCGCTGCTCGCGCTGCCGCTCGCCGCCACGCTGGGGCTGGCGCCGGCGCCCGCCGCCGCGAAGTCGGAGATCCAGGATCGCGCCGACCGCTTTCTGACGGTCGTCAACGCCAGCTTCAAGGCCCTGCGCACGGTGGCCAACAACGCCGACTGGGATGCCGCCACCGACGTCACGCCCGAGCACGACGCGGCCTCGGCGGCGGCGGGCAAGGCCGCGGCGGCCTTCAACGGCAACCCGGCGCTGATCACCGAGGCCAAGGAGCTGCTGACCCACGAGTCGGAGCTGGAGCCGCTCACCGTGCGGCAGCTGAAGATGGTGCTGCTCAACGCCGCCGAGGGGCCGATGACCGACCCCGAGCTGGTGGCGGCCCGCATCGACGCCGAGACCCGGCAGGCTTCGACGCTCAACAGCTTCACCTTCCAGCTCGACGGCCAGCCGATCACGACCAACGAGATCGACGACAAGCTGGAGCACCTCACGGACATGGGCCAGCGCCTGGCGGCGTGGGAGGCCTCGAAGCAGTCGGGCCCGGCGCTCAAGCCGGGGCTGGTCAATCTGCAGGGGCTGCGCAACGGCGTGGCGCGCGAGCTGGGCTACCACGACTACTTCGCGCTCCAGTGCGCGCGGCACGACATGTCGTCGGCCGACATGGTCAAGCTCCACGACGACTTCCTCAGGGAATTGCGGCCTCTCTATCTGCAGCTCTATACCTGGGCCAAGTACGAGCTGGCGAAGAAGTACGGGCAGCCGGCGCCCCAGCGCATCCCGGCGCAGTGGATCCCCAACCGCTGGTCGCAGGAGTGGAACGCGATGGTGGCGGTGCCGGCGCTCGAGGCGGCTTTCAAGGACAAGTCGCCCGAGTGGGTGGTGAAGACCGCCGAGGCGTTCTTCACCGGCATGGGCCGTCCGCCGCTGCCGGCGTCGTTCTGGACCAAGTCCGACCTCTATCCGGTGAAACCGCCGGACCCGCGCAAGAAGAACACGCACGCTTCGTGCTGGCACATCGACTACGAGAGCGACATCCGCTCGCTGCAGAACGTCGAGGCCAACGAGCAGTGGTTCGGCACCGCGCACCACGAGCTGGGGCACGGCTACTACGACATGGCCTACGCCCGGCCGGAGGTGCCGCCGCTCTTGCGCACCGGCGCCAGCCCGGCGTTCCACGAAGGCTTCGCCGGCATCAGCGACCTGGCCTCGCGCCAGACGCCGTATCTGCAGTCGCTCGGCCTGCTGCCCAAGGGCAAGTCGGGTGACGACATCACCCCCCTCCTGCGCGACGCGCTCAACACCATCCCGTTCATGTTCTGGGCGTCGGGCGTGATGACCCACTGGGAGAGTGACTTCTACGCCAACGACCTGCCGCCCGACCAGTTCAACGCACGCTGGTGGAAGTATGTGGGCGACTTCCAGGGCATCGAGCCGCCGGCGCCGCGCGGCGAGGAGCACTGCGACGCCGCCACCAAGACGCACATCAACGACACGCCGGCGTACTACTTCTCCTACGCCATCGCCACCGTCATCCAGTACCAGATGCACGACCACATCGCGCGCCGGATCCTCAAGCAGGATCCGCGCAACTGCAATTACGCGGGCAACCAGGAAGTGGGGGCCTTCCTCGAGGGCATGCAGCGGCAGGGCGCGACCAAGCCGTGGCGCGAGATCCTCCGCGAGGGCACCGGCGAGGACCTTTCGACGCGCGCCATGATGGAGTACTACAAGCCGCTGATGAGCTGGCTCGCGAAGCAGAACAAGGGGCGCGTGATCGGCTGGGAGTAGGGAGAGACCGGGCGCGACCGGCGCCCGCGACTGCAACTCGATGCGGAGCGGGGCGGAGGCGTGAGGCCGCCCCGCTCTTTCTATGTCTGACGCCGGGCGCCGCCGCTAGGGGGTCGCGCCCTTTTCGATCGTGCTGTTCAGACGCTCCGCCTCCTTCAGCATGCGGATCGCGTGCTGCACCAGATCGTCGGCGGCCGCGGCGCGCGCCGGGGGCTCGGCGGACACCTTGCGCACGGCCTGCAGCTGCAGGACCAGCGCCTGCAGGTCGAGCCCCAGCCGCTCGTTGAGCAGGCCGAGGTCCCGGTACTCCTTGGGAGTCGCGCTTCTGGCCAGGTGCTCGTTGAGGTCGTGCGCCAGCTGCACGACCTTCTCGGCGCGCCTGCCGGCCTCGTCGAGCTGGTCCTGCTTGCCGGGCGGCTGCAGGGCGATGGCCCCGGGCGTGGGAGAGTCCGCGCCGGTCTTCTCGGGACGCGTGGGATCGCCTTTCCAGGGAGTCGGCGGCACGGTAGGAGGAGTTGGCGGTGGCTGCGACGGCCGGTCCTGGGCCCGCGTGGCGATGGGATCGACGAGGGATCCGGCGGCCAGCAGGACGGCACACGCGAGCGCGGCGGCGACGACGTACTTGGTCTTCATCTCGACACCCCCGATGTTGGTGCGCGACGGACGACTTGGTCAGGACAGCGGGCGCGGGCGCCCAGGAGCGGCTACGGGGCGGGGCGAGGGGGGCTGGGAGCCGTCGCGCGGTGGGGGGACAAGCGGCCGGCGGCTCTCGGCTCCGGGCATCGCCGGGAATCCCGAGCGCATCAAGCCTAAGCCTGGGCGACGGGTCTCACAATGTCCCCTGCGCGGAAGCGCCTGCGGCTGTCGCCGAAGCTACGGCGAGCCGGCCGGCGGCGCGCCCGCGGTGCCGCCCTGCGCGACCTCCAGTGCGGTGGCGTAGCCCAATCGCGCGACGGCCTCGAGCAGCGCCGGGTTGAGCGTGGCCGGCGTGTCGCTGGCCAGGTGCAAGTGCGTGTAGCTGAACTTCGACGCAAAATAGAGGTTGGGTATCTTGGCTTCCTCGAAGGGCGCGGCGTCGGCGCCGCCGCCGCCCCAGGTCTCCGCGACCGTCAGGCGCGGGCCGGCCGCATCCAGGTCGCGGGCGATCTGCCAGAGCTTGGGGTACGCCTTGCCGCCACCCACCTGGATCGAGTCGCCGTGGCCGACGCAGTCGAAGTTGAGGTACGCGACGATGCGGCCGCGCGGCACGGGCGGGTCCGCCACGAAGCGCTTGGCGCCCTGCAGCCCCGACTCCTCCGACGACCACAGCCCGAAGATCAGGGAGCGCTTGGGGCGCGCGCCGCCGAGCGCGAAGGCCTCGGCGATGCCGACCACCGCCGCCGCGCCGGAGGCGTTGTCGTTGGCGCCGGGGAAATAGACCCCGCCGCCCTGGCTGCCGACGTGGTCGAGGTGCGCTCCGAGGACCACGTACTCGTCCTTGAGATCGGGATCGGAGCCCTCGAGGATGCCGACCACGTTCACCGTGGGCTGCTGCGCGTGGTAGCGCGCCTTGACTCCGATCCGGACCCCAGCGGTCAGCGGGCTCGAATGGGGGGTCTTGGTGGAGTCGATCAGCGCCTGGATCTGCGCGAGATCGAGCCCGGACGAGCGCAGCATCTCCGCGGCCACCGGCACGTCCACCTGCAGGCGCGGGAAGCTCTCGTCCTCGCGGCCCTCGCCCTCGAGGGTGCTGGCGATGGGCTTCTGCGGGTGCGGCTGGTGGGGGCGCGAGACGAGCAGCAGCGCGAGCGCGCCGTGCTCGGCGGCGACCAGGCCCTTGGGGCGCGGCAGCGGCGCGCTGCCCCAGCCGAGGGAATCCACGGTGAACGGCGGGGCTTCCTTGAAGGCGAGCACGACCTTGCCGCGCACGTCCACTCCGGCGTAGTCGTCGTAGCCCTTCCCGGGCTTCGAGAGGCCGTAGCCCGCGAAGACCACGGGGCCCGCGAAATCGCCCGAGCCGGTGAAGCCGCGGCAGGTGAAGTCCGGGCCGAGGCGCAGCTCGCGCGCCGCGCCGTCCGGGCCGAGGAGCGCCAACCGGCAGGCTTCGATCTCCGTGTACTCGACCGCCAGGTCTTGGAAGTAGCCCCGCGCCCCGGAGTCGTCCTCGCCGCCGGGCGACAGGCCGACGCGGCGGAAGCGCTCGGCCATCTCGCGGGCCGCCTTCATGTAGCCGGAGCTGCCGGCGAGGCGGCCCTGGAGTTCCGGGGACGCCAGGCGCTCGACCGTCTGCATGAGGGCGGAGCGGCCGAGGGTGGGCGCGACGTCGGAAGGGCCGGCGGCGGCCGCGGGGACGGCGATCAGCAGCGCTGCGGTCAAAGCGAGAGACAGGCGCATTCGGTCCTCCGCGCGGCGGGGGCGCGGCGTCACCGACCGGGGCTGTCGCCCGGCGCCGCGGTCACGGGAGCACGTTAGCAGCCGGGGGCGCGCCGCAGGTAGGGGGCGCCGCGGGTGGGAGGCCGCCGCGGCCAGGACCGCGGTCCGCCGGCGTGCGCGAATCCTCTGCCGGCCGGCGCGGGTCGGTGTTAGGCTCTCCGCGCACGTACCCCGGCCGCTGCGGCCTGTCGGTTGCCGCGCGCGATCCAAGGCGGACTCACCTACCGGAGACAGCCATGGCCGTAGGACCCGCGAGATCCGGACGGATCACCCTGCTGGCGGCGCTGGCCATCCTCGCGGGGCTGGGCGCCGTGACGATCTACCTCGTGCGGTCGAACGAGTCGCGGCAGACGCTTAAGTCGTTCCTCTATGGCATGCGGGGGACCGCGCGCGAGCAAGGGGCCTTTCCCCACCGCATGCATCCGACGGTGGACTCCCTGTCGCAGATCGGTTCCGGCTGGATCTACCTCGGACCCTACGACGGCAAGAAGCGGGCCTACCGCCAAGGGCCTTACGTCGAAGTGGTGGTCTGCGTAGCCGGCGGCGATACAGGCCCCGTCGTGCCCCACCGCGGGGACGTCCTCCGTCTCCTCAGCCCGAGCCATGTCTCCATCGGCAATTATCGCATCGAGGGGCTTGCCCACCAGGATACTCCGCCGCCCAAGGTGCACGAGATCCTGGGCCGGCTCGATCTCACGGGTCTGCGGCTGGCCGCGGGCGAGCTGGTCGTCGCGCGCGACGTGCAAGCGCCGTGGCGCCTCGGCAAGCCGCGCGCGATCTGGTGCCGGGTGGAGGCGTGCGATCCGACGAGCGAGCCGTGTGCGAAGGCTCTCGCGAAGATCGAGGGGGAGCGGAGTTCCCCGTAGCGGCGCGCCGGATCCGCCTTCAGCCCCGCCCTAGAACCACGGTGCCTCCCGGCGCCGCCGCCGGGTCCGGCGCGCGGGGCGCGGCGGCGGGCGCAGCAGGCCGTCGTCGCGGCACAGGATCTCCAGTCCCTCGTCCCCGCGTCCGGCCAGGGTGCAGACCGGGCAGCGGGTCGCCGGCTCGGCCTGCATCGGCCAGACCGAGAAGCTGCCGTCATGCTCGACCCGCAGCCGGTCCCACGCGGTCTGCCCGACGGCGTGGTCGTACAAGCGCAGCAGACGCAGGAGCCCCAGATTGGCGGCCGCCTCGTTGAGGCTGCGCAAGCTGCCCGCGCGCTCGGCGCGCCAGTCGCCGTCACGGGGGCGGTCGAGGTCGGGGAGCCCGCCCACGCACACCAGGCAGCCCTGCCCCGGCAGCAGGAGCCGCACGTCGGCGCCGGCCCGCCATCCCCCGGCGTCCTGGAAGACGCCGGTGCCGATGTCCAGGTGCGGGCGCAG
>Ga0315290_10001281_pt1 | contig 17276 bp, 14 predicted proteins | sample YL17G12_0_MG_FD_203627 | JGI IMG/M metagenome (GOLD analysis project Ga0315290, IMG submission 203627) | Sediment microbial communities from Yellowstone Lake, YNP, Wyoming, USA - YL17G12_0 | ecosystem: Environmental > Aquatic > Freshwater > Lake > Sediment | place: USA: Wyoming | collected... | reverse complement strand
CTGACGGTAATCGAAACTTGCCGCCAGCAGCGCCGCAACGCCTTTGCCTTTGTGACCAACGCTGTCGAAGCTCATCTCGCCCACCAGCCCTCGCCTTCATTGCTTTCCGGGGTGTGAACGGTTACCTGCTGGAGACCTCCAGCCGGATGCGATGCCCCGCCACAAACAGCATGCTCATCTCCCAGAGGCTGATCTTGAATCGGTAGACCCGGCCGGGCTCGATCGGCGTCGGGTTTTCCAGCCCGTCGCGGAACGTCACGCCGAGGATCCCTTCGCAGACGTGGATGGAGCGGCCGTCCGGGTGGACGTCGCTGAGCGTCGCGGTGAAATCGGTGTCCACGGCGCTCGAGGCGGCGTACAATTCCAGCTCGACCGGGCCGGTCACCTCCAGGTCCTTCGCCAACGGCTCGCTCGTATAGACCAGCACGTCCTGGCGCTCTTGCACCTTGCGGCGGTCGCGCGGGCCCCAGACGTCCGAGTGCGTCGAGATCTGCCCACCCAGGGTGAACACCGGATGCTCCGGGTCGTAGGTGAACCGGTCGGGCGGCTGGTCCGCCTCCGGCGGCGCGAGACGCAGCCGGCCGTCCCCCCCGGCCGTGTTCGCCCGGCCGCCGCTTTCCAGGTGGAACCGCGTGAAGCGGGCCCGGGCCGGCGGCCACTCGTTTTCCGTGCGCCACCGCTCGGCCCCCATCACGTAGATCCGGATCGGTGGCTCGCGATCCATGCCGTTTTGCATCCCCTTGAGCCAGTAGTCGTACCAGCGGAGCTTCAGGTCGAAAAAGCCCGGCAGGCCGAACGAGCCGCCGTGCGTCCAGGGGCCGACGACGATCTTCGTCCCTTCCCGCGCCTCGACCGATCCCCCCTCCCGGCGCAGGCCCAGAAAATTCCGCCAGCCCTCGTGGCAGAGGTTGTCGTACCAGCCGGTCAAGAGCAGGGCCGGGGCCTTGATCTGCGGGTACTTCTCCTTGACTCCGTACGACTTCCAGTAGTCGTCGTAGCGGGCGTGCCGGAACCAGTCCCGGACGTGCGCGACCTGGGGAAAATCGTCGACCGTCGCCAAAAGCGGCAGCCGGCGATAGTGCGGGTGGTCGATGGGCAGGATCTGCTGGATCTGCGAGCCCTGCCGCGTATGGAGGCCGAACTCGAAGACCACGTTCAATTGCATCACCCCGTCGTTGTAGAGGTGCCCAAAATTCGTCTGCTGGCACTCTTGAGGCACCATGCACCGAAGATGCGGGCCCGCCAGCGGCGCGGCCATGAGCTGCGTGAACCCGTTGTACGAGACGCCGAACGTGCCGATCTTGCCGTCGCACCACGGCTGACGGCCGAGCCACTGCTGGGCGTCGCAGCCGTCTTGCGGGTCGTTGACGTAGGGGACCCAGGTTCCTTCGGAGTCGTACCGGCCGCGGCAGTCGATCAAGGCCACGGCGTATCCCCGCCGGGCGAAGAACTCGCCGCGATCGGCCCCTTCGCGGAAGTAGCGCAGGAGCATCAACGCCGGGAACTTCCCCGGGGCGTCGGGCCGGAAGACCTCGGCCGCCAGCTTCACCCCGTCCCGCATGGGCACGGGGACCTTGATCTCGTGCTTCACGCCGTAGACGGGTTCGGACCGTGGCCCGCCGGCGTTGGCCGATGGGACGCCGGCAGCGTGCAAGACCATGATCGCGACCGACACGGTGTGCCATGGATTGAGATGCACGGGTGTCTCCCCTCGGGGGCTATCCGCAGCCTCCGTAGGTTATGCTTCAGCATAACGGACGAGCTCAGCGGTTGTTATGCTGAAGCATAACCTACGTATGGCTGACAAGCAGCCAGTGCCACCCGAGGCGGGGCGGGTTGCGGGCCGGGGGGCGGCCCGGATACCATGGACGGACCCGTTGTCGCAGCCAGCCCAAGGAATGCCCATGGACGCCTCGCACGCCAAGAAGCCGGAACGCTGGGGGACGCGGATCGGGGTGATCCTGGCGGTGACCGGCGGGGCCGTGGGCCTGGGGAATTTCTTGCGATTCCCCGGGCTGGCCGCCAAGTACGAGGGCGGGGCCTTCATGATCCCCTACTTCACCGCCCTGCTGGTCCTGGGGTTTCCCTTGGCCTGGGCCGAATGGGCCCTGGGACGCTACGGCGGGTCGCGGGGCTTCAACTCCGGACCGGGCATCTTCCGCACCATTTGGCGCACGCGGACCAGCGCCTACTTCGGCACCCTGGTGCTGATCGTCCCGGTGCTCGTCTACATGTACTACGTGTTCATCGAGGCCTGGTGCCTGGGCTACGCCTGGTACACGGCGTTCGGAGCGCTGGACCTGGGGCCCGAGAAAGGGGCCTACGTCGATTTCTTTGCCGAGTTCACCGGCTCGGGCGGCAACGGGTCGCTGTTCTCGGCCGCGGGCGCCCCGACGCTGGCCTTCCTGGCCCTGTGCTTCGCGGCCAACCTGGGGCTGATCTACCGGGGCCTGAGCAAGGGGATCGAGTGGTTCTGCCGCTGGGCCATGCCGGCCTTGGTGATCTGCGCCCTGGTGGTCCTGGTGCGGGTGCTGACCCTGGGCACGCCCGACCCGGTCAGGCCGGAGCTGAGCCTCGATGCCGGCCTGGGCTTCATGTGGAACCCGAGCACCCAGCACGTCGGGTTTCTCGAGTCGCTGGCCAATCCGCAGATGTGGATGGAGGCGGCCGGCCAGATCTTCTTCAGCGTGGCGATCGGGTTCGGGATCATCATCACCTACGCCAGCTACCTGAAGCCCCGCGACGACATTGCCCTGAGCGGCCTGACGAGCGTGGCCGGCAACGAGTTCTGCGAGGTGGCCCTGGGCGGGATGATCACCATCCCGGCGGCGTTCGTCTTCCTCGGCCGGGAGGAGGTCCTTAGGAGCGCCGGCTCGACCTTCGACCTCGGCTTCAAGACCCTGCCGATGATCTTCCATGCCATGCCCCTGGGCCGGCTGGTCGGCACGCTGTTCTTCTTCCTCTTGTTCCTGGCGGCGATCACCAGCACGGTGGCCATGCTCCAGCCGGCGATCGCCCTGTTCGAGGAAGGGCTGGGCATGAATCGCCGCCAGTCGGTGACGCTGCTCGGCCTGCTGACCCTGGTCGGCGTGGGGTTCGTCGTCTTCTTCTCCGGCGACATGGCCGCGCTGAACACCATCGACTTCTGGGTGGGCACCTTCGCCATCTACGTGCTGGCCACGTTCCAGGCGATCCTCTTCGGCTGGGTCCTGGGCGTCGGGCGAGGGATGGAAGAGCTACGGCGCGGGGCGGAGATCCGCGTCCCCCGCTTCCTCGGGTTCGTGCTCAAGTACGTCTCCCCCACTTACCTCCTGGGGATCTTCGGCCTGTGGATCCACCAGCAGGCGACGGAGAAGGACAACGCCTTCCGGGAGATCGCCACCAACGGCGCGGTCCGCGGGGCGGCGGTCTTTATCGTGGGGATGGGCCTCTTGCTCTTGGGGCTGGTCCACCTCTCGGTGCGCCGCTGGGAGCGCCGCGAGCAGCAAGCCAAGGAGATCGCCCCATGACCCTCGGCGGATGGATCACGATGCTCCTGTCGGTCGGCTTCGTCACCGGACTCTTGGCGTGGTGCGTCTGGCTGGTGATCCGGAAGCGGCCGGAGCCGGGGGATTGAGCGGGCCCGCTCTCACAACGAGATCGGCTCCAGCGCCGGGCAGTCGGACACGTGGATCATCTCTTTCAACTCCAGGCCGAGCTGGTAGAACCCGGCGCCCATCGGCGTGAGGTGCTTGGCCTGGGCCCGGATGAACTTCGTCTCGTGCTCCCAGCGCAGGCCGAGGATCACCTGGTCCAGGTCGCGCGGGCCGGCGAGCACCAGCGACAGGCCCAGGGTGGTGAACTCCTTGGTCACCGCGGCGAACATCTTGTCGACCGCCGGCTGGCCGTCCTGCACGGGGATGACCAGCGCGACGACCGTCAGGTTCACCCGGCTCTCCAGCCGCGGACCCTCCCAGAGGGACTTCAGCTCCGGGCAGTTGTTGTTGATGACCTTGAGCATGAAGCTCTGCACTTCATGCGCCTTGGACTTTCGCGGCGAGAAGATCTGCACGGCGCGTTCCCCCCTGGGGCCAGGAATCGACCGGTCCACTCCAAGTATAGGTCACGCGGGACCGGGAGGGGGAAGATGCCGGTTGTGCGGATTCTGCGATTCGCCCGGCTTATCCGAACATCTTGAGGATCTGATCCATGATCCAACTGTTCAGGGAGTACGAGCCGTTCCAGCTCCACATGTTGCGTAACAGGTCGAGGGCCAGCACGCCGCAGAGGACCAAGAGCAGGACGCAGAACATCAACGAGGCGATGTTCAGGCCCGAGTAGGGAGCCTCGGGGAGTGCCACCGGGCCGGCGGCGACCCCCATGGGGGCGCCTTCGGCGAACAAGGGCTGGGCCGGACCCAGCGGAGCCCCCATCGGCCCCGCGGCCGGGGCCAGACCGCCCGCCGCGGCGAAGTCCTCGTCGAGCATGGCGGCCATACCGGGTGCAGGCCCCAGCCGGCCGCGAGCCGGTGCGGCCACCATCGTCGCCGTGTCGTCGCTTCCTACCGGCGAATCGAGCGCAATGACCTGGGAGCCGCTCTCCGAGTCTTCCTCCTCGGGGGCTTCCTCCAGGGGGGTCAGCAGGAAGTCCTGGTCCTTCTTCCCGGCCGCCGGGGCGGCGGTCGAGCCGGTGTCGTCGGCGAACGTGAGCATGTCGTCTTCGCCGAGCTCCAGCGACTCATCCGCCACCCGATCCAGCTCCAAGGGCTCCTCCAGCGACAGGCCGCTGTCGCTGGGATCCAGAAGCGAGATGCCGCTGTCGCCCCCGAGGGTGATGTCGCTGCCGCTGCCGCTGCCGCTGCCGCCGAGCACGATGTCGTCATCGTCGAGCTTCTTGCCGCCGTTGGCCAGGCTGACCGAGGAGTCGTCCGCCCCGGCGGGCACTGCGGCGCCGGTCATCATCCCGGCCACGGTGCCGCTGGAGTCGTCGTCCAGCGAGACCCTCTCGTCCAGCAGCGGCTCGCCCTCGATCGATAGGTCCATGCTGCCGATGGCTGCGGCGTCTTCCGGCTTGATGGCCGACGCCGGCCGGGCAATGGTGCCCGTGTCGCTCTCCCGGTCGCCGAGCTCGACGTCCTCCGGAACAGGGGTCGCGCTTCGCGGGCCGACCACCGTTCCCGACACCGAGGAGCCGCCCGGCTCCGCCGCCCCGGACAGCACGCCCGAGCCGCCCTCCGCCGCGCCGGGCCGCTTGCCCGCTCGCACCTGGCGCGCCAAGGCGTCGATCTCGTCCACCGGGAACTTCCAACTGGCGCCGTCGCGGTAACCACGCAGCTCGTTCCGCTCGCGACGCTGGTTGACGTCCGCCGACGTGGTCCCCAGAATTCGCGCCGCCTCGTCCACCGTGTAGTATTTCTTCGGTTCCATACGCCTGGTTACCTCGCGGGTAGGAGCGACTTGATGTCCTCCGGCAAAGGGTCCTTGCCGTTGTATTGCATCAGTTGGAAATCGTACTGAAAGTTGCGAACGCTCCGCAGGGCAATCGCGCCCGTGGCGAGCTCGATGTGGTACACGCTCATCACCCGCAGCTTCGGATCGATCAGCGTAAGCTGCTGGTACTTGTCGCCGACGTTGGCCGACACCGCGAGCATGTCGGCGTTGGCCAGGGTCGACTGCAACTGCGACCACGGCACGCGCTGCGGGAGCGGCTCCTTGCGCTCCACTCCGGCACCTACGGCCACGATCGCCACGCCAATAACCGCCACAAACCCCAGCAGCCCTCGTCTCATCATCCACCTCGCAGTGAAAGGGGAACCAGAGAAACTGGGGTCTCTGTATCTATTCTAAGAGCCCCAATTTCCATTTCAAGAGAAAAACGGCCCCTGAGGGGGGCGAACCAAGCCTGGCCCATGCCGCGTCGATCGCCGATCCACGCGGCCCAGCCATACGGCGGCGAGTCGCCGGGACCTCTGAGACCGTAACATTCTATGCCACAATAACTTATGACATATCGGCCCGGCTGGGATCGACCGCCGGGGGGCGCCAGGGGCTGCCGCTGGCCCGCATTGCTCACCGCCGTAGGACGGATTCTCAATCCGTCCTTATGTGGGACGGGTTACCTACCTGTCCTTATGTGGGACGGGTTGCCAACCCGTCCTACAGAAACACCTTGTCGCCCGCTGGCCCCGGCCGGGCGAGTGTACTGCCCTCCCGACAACCGGACAAGGGCACCTGTTCGATGCCAGCCGGGCCTTTCCTCCTGGCCCGCAGGGCGCTAGAATGACTCCCGCCATGACCCCCCCATCTCCCACCCAGAATGACCCTGCACCAACCAGCCCTCCGGAGACCCCAGGGCCCCCCATCGGGCTGCTGCAAAGTGGCGGGCTGGATAGCTCGATCCTCCTGGCCGAGCTGCTTTGCCAGGGCCACCGGGTGCAGCCGTTCTACGTCCGCTCGCACCTGATTTGGGAGGACGCGGAGCTTCGGGCCGTGGAGCGGTTCTCCCACGCCATGGCCGAGCGGTTTCCCGGGCGAATGGACCCCCGGGTGGTCCTGGACCTGCCCGTCGACGACCTCTACCACGGGCACTGGAGCGTCACCGGCCGGGAAACGCCGGGGGAGGGGAGCCCCGACGAGGCAGTCTACCTGCCCGGCCGGAACCTGTTGCTGTTAGTCAAGGCGGCGGTGTGGTCGCGGTCCCACGGCATCGACGAGATCGCCCTGGGGTTGCTCCGGTCGAACCCGTTCGGCGATGCCACGAACGCCTTCTTCGAGCAGTTCCAGGCCGTGTGCAACGTCGCGCTGGGCGGGCGGCTTCGCTTCGTGCGCCCGTTCGGCCATTTGAGCAAGGCGCAGGTAATGGCCCTGGGGCGGGGGCTGCCGCTGGAGGCGACGTTTTCGTGTATCGCCCCGGTGGACGGCCTGCACTGCGGCCGGTGCAACAAGTGCGCCGAGCGCCGAGCGGCGTTTGGAGCCCTCGGCGGCGCCGACCCCACCCCTTACGTCCACGGCCTGTCCCTCACCCCCTGACTGCCTCGGATCGTGCGCCCATGTTCCACGTCTCCCGCGAAATCGATTTCTGCTATGGTCACCGGCTGTTGGATTACGAAGGCAAGTGCCGGCACCTGCACGGGCACAACGGCCGGGTCCTGGTCACGTTCGCGGCCGACCGGCTGGACCCACGGGGCATGGTCGTCGATTTCGGCGAGATCAAGCGGGTGTTGAGCCACTGGATCGACGACGCGCTCGACCACCGGATGATCCTCCGCCGGGACGATCCGGCGGTGCCGCTCTTGGAGCAGCTCGGCGAGCCGCTCGTCCTGATGGACGCCAATCCCACCGCGGAAAACATCGCCCGGCTGATCTTCGACTTCGCCGCCAGCCGCGGTTTCCCCGTGATCGAGGTCCGTTTGTGGGAAACCCCGCGCTGCTGTGCAGCCTATTGCTCCCCGTCCCTTAGCCCTCCGGGAGAGGGGTATGGCGCGAGGTCCCCTCTCCCTCCGGGAGAGGGTTAGGGTGAGGGCGGAGGCAAGAAAAAACACAGTCCGGGTGGCCCAATCTGGACCACGCCGGACTGTTTCCCCCCCCTGGGAACGTCATGACAGGGTCGAGGTGACTCGAACCTGGGGCCCCTCGGCTGGGCAGCCCACCCGGCGGCGAGGGCGGCGGCTTGTGATATCGGACGGGCGGAGCCCTCCACTTTGGCAAACTTTGCCGGTTGACGCAAATCTCCCGGCAGAACGAGGCGCAGCCCACCCCCATTCCCGTCCTCCCAATGCCGCCACCCGATGTCCGGACGGCTTTTCCTCGTTTTCCTTTCATCAAGTTTGACGATCGGGCCGATTCTGAGGGAGATGCCGTGGGGATGCCCGCGGAGCGGTCGCCGTTTGGACCGCGCCCATGCCGCCCGGCCTCTTCAGGGTCCCCTCCACCCCCTTACGAACGAGGACTGCCAGGTGAGCCAGCCGAATCGTCTGTTCCAAGCCGTTCGCCGATCGCCGATCCTTTGGGGCGCCGCCGCCAGCGTCGGTTTCTACGCGGCGCTCGACTCCGGGGTTCTCGGGCCGCAGTTCTTCCAGCGTTACTGCGCCGGCCACCCGGTCGAGTACGTCGAGACGATCCTGTTTTTCGTCGGCCTGGCGGCGCTTCTCTGGAAGGCCGTCGAGCTGGCCCCGCAGCGCCGTGGGCTGTCCAGGCCGATGCTGGGGCCCGTGCCCCCGGGCGGACAGGGCCCCGCCGATTGCCCCGCGCTGCTGGCCCGGCTCACCGGGCTGCCGCCGGCGCGGCGAGAGCACTACCGCGAGCGCCGGCTGCGGGACGGGCTGGAATACGTTGCCCGCCGCGACTCGGCCGGCTCGCTGGGCGAGCAGCTCCAGCATCTGGCCGACCTCGACGCCGAGCGAGCACACGCCAGTTACGGGCTGATGCGCCTGATCGTCTGGGCGATTCCCATCCTGGGCTTCCTGGGCACGGTGATCGGGATCACGATGGCGATCGCCAGCCTGCGGGTCGACGCCCTGGAGGAATCGATGCTCGAGGTGACCGCGGGCCTGGGCGTGGCGTTCGACACCACGGCGTTGGCCTTGGCGCTGTCGATCATCCTGATGTTCACCCAGCACTACGTCGACCGGGCGGAGCGGGGGCTGTTGGCCGAGGTGGACCGCCGCGTCGAGGCCGAGCTGGTCGGGCGGTTCGCCGAAATCCCGGCCGGCGCCGAGGGCCAACTGGCCGCCTCCCGGCGCGCGGCCGAGTCGATGGTCCGCTCGCTCGACGAGCTGCTCCGCCGCCACGCCGAGCAGTGGCGGGCGACGGTCGACGCCGCCGGCCAGCGCTGGGCGCAAACCGCCGAGGTTCTTACCCAGGCCCTCGAGGCCACCGGGCACGTGGCCAGGCTCGAGGAGACCCTCAACCGCAACCTGGCCGCCCTGGCCGGCGCGAAGAATTTTGAAGACACGGTGATGAGCCTGGCCGCGGCCATCCACCTGTTGAGCACGCGGCTGGGACCCGCCACGCCGGCCGTGCCGGCGGTACACCTGGAGGGCCTTCGCCGCACAGGACGGGCCGCATGAGACGCGCTTCGGCAGCCACGCGACGCGCCCGGCGGTCCACCGCGCCCGGCGTGGCCCTGTTTCCCTTCCTGGCCGTGCTGGTCTGCACCATGGGTGCGCTGATCGTGGTCCTCACGGTCCTGGCGCGCCAGTCGCGTCTCCAGGCGGCCCAGAACGCCAGCGCCAAGGCCGCCGAGGCCCAGAACGACCTGGGCAGTGCCCGGGAGGCGTCTCAATGGCGGGTCTCCCAGCTTGCCAAGGCCGCCGAGAGGGCCCGGGCCGACCTGGCCGACTGGCGTCTGAAGCTGGGCCACTTCGAGGAGCGCAGCGGTCGGCTCCGCGAGCAGCTTGCCCGGCTTCAAGAGACGTGGAAGCAGTTGGAGGAGGCGAAATCGCAGGACACCCGGCGCCGCGAGGAGGTCCAGTCCCAGATCGCTCGGATTCAGGACGAGATCGGCAGCGCCCGGCAAGAGCTGGAGGAGGCGAAACGGGCGACGCAGGGCCGCGTCGCCTCGTACGCGATCATCCCCTACGAGGGGCCCAGCGGCACGCGCCGCCGGCCGATCTACCTGGAGTGCCGCTCCGACAAGATCGTCCTTCAGCCGGAGGGGATTGAGTTGGTGGAGTCCGATTTCCGCGGGCCGCTCGGGCCGGGCAATCCTCTGGAGCGGGCCCTGCGCGGGGCCCGGGAAGCGATGCTCCGCCAGGGCCAGATCAAGGGGGACGGGTCCGACGAGCCCTACCCGCTCTTGATCGTCCGGCCCGACGGCATCGGGGCCTACTACGCGGCCCGGGCCGCGCTGCAATCGTGGAAGGGGGAGATCGGCTACGAGATGATCGGCGAGGACTGGAAGCTCAATTTTCCCGCGCCCGACGCCGAGCTGGCCCACTCGGTCCACGCCGTGGTGGAGCAGGCCCGGGCCGAGCTCCGACAACGGGAGGCCCTGCTCGCCGCGGCCTCGGGCAGTCGGCCGGAGGTCGTCTACCGTGCGGCGCCGGCGGGCGGGTTGGTCCGCGAGGTCCGGCCGCCGGCGGGTTCCGGGACGTCGGGCGGGGGCCATTCGCCTCCCAGCTCGCCGGCTGGCTCGTCCGCTGGCTCGTCGGCTGGGGAGGCACCGGCCGCGGCATTGCGCCCGGCCGTGCCCGCCGGCGCTCTGCAACGGGCACATCCCTTGCCCGACGGCGCAATCCCCGCCGACCCCTCGAGCCGGCCGAAGGAATCGGTCGCCTCGGCGTCCCCGGGTCGGGTGCTTCGACCCGGGGAGTGGATCGAGGAGGAATCGTCCCGCCCCTCACGGCGCCCGGGACAGGACCGGCCGGGCGACAACAAGCCGGGCGACAACAAGAAAGACGACAAGGAGAACCGCAAGAGCCTCGCCCGCACCCGCGGGCTCAATTGGGGCTTGCCCGACGCCGCGCGCGGCTCGGTCGGCGTCAGCCGCACCATTCGGGTGCGCGGCTATGCCGATCGGCTGGAGCTGCTGCCCGAGTCGGGCGACGTCCCCAGCCAGATCATTCCCTTGGGCCCGAAGACCGAGACGAGCCTCGACCCGCTGGTCGCGGCCGTCTGGGAGCAGATGAAGCCCTGGGGCATCGCCGGCCGCGGCATGTACTGGCGCCCGATCCTGACCGTGGAGGTCCACGACGGCGCCGAAGCCCGGTTCGACGAAATCCGGGACCTCATGGAGGGCAGCGGCCTGGAGGTCCGGCGCAACGACACGGAAACCCGCGCCGCCGCTAAGCCGCAAGCGCCCACTAACCACTAACCACTATCCACTAGTTCTCCCCCCCATGCCCCGCCCAGTGTCTGAAGAAATCGCCGCCGGACACGATTCGTTCCTCGACGTCGTGACGAACATGGTCGGCATTTTGATCGTCCTGGCGCTGGTCGTTGGGCTGCGCATCAAGCACGCGCCGGTCGCGCTCGCGCCGAGCCGGGAGATGCTCGCCGCGGCCGAGGAGATCGAAAAGGACCGGGCGAGCGAGCAGTCGCTCCGCAGCGACGTTGCGCAGACCGTCGGCCAGATCGAGTCCATCGCCCGGGAGGCGGCGCTGCGGGGGCAAGAGCGCGACTGGCTGGCCGCCGCGGCCGCCTCGCTCGAGGAGGAGCTGCGTGCCCGCCGCGAAGGGCTCGACGGCCCCGCCCGGGAGGACTTCGATCTGCGGCGGACGCTCTCCGAGGCCCAGGCCACGCTGGAGGGCCTTAGGCGGGAGCGTGCCCAGGTCAAGGCGACCCCCGGCCAGACCGTGGTCGTGAAGAGCTATCCCACCCCACTGGCGAGGACGGTGACCGGCGAGGAGGCCCATTTCCAGCTTCGCGGCGGGCGGATCGCGTTGATCCCGCTCGAGACGCTCCTCTTGGCCGCCCGATCCGATGCCCGCAGCAAGGCCGACCGGCTCGTCGAGGGCAGAACGGTGCCGGAGATTGCGGCCGTGGTCGGGCCCGAGGGGGGGTTCCGGCTCCGCTACACCGCCGAGCGCTACGACCAGGTGGAGCGAACCAGCCAGGGGCCGGTGCGTCACGTCGGGCTGCGATTCACGCGCTGGGAAGTGATCCCGGTCACGAGCGAGTTGGGCGAGCCGATCCGTGCGGCGCTGGCCCCGGACTCCCAGTTTCGCCGCGTCGTGGCCGGACTGCGGCCCGAGACCACGATCACCGTGTGGACCTACGACGACAGCTTCGCGGCGCTGCGGCTTCTGCGCCAGGAGATGCACGAGCGCAAGCTCCCGGTGGCGGTTCGCCCGCTGCCGGGCGAGGCGGTCATCGGGGCTTCGCCCCGGGGGAGCCGCTCGGAGGCCGAGTAGGCCCGGCCGTGCAGGAACGCCCGGAAAGGGCCCGGCAGGTCGCCGAAGTCACGGTCCTCCCTGCCCACCGGATAGTCTCCGCTTGTCGGTGCCGGGTCGTCGAGGCGCCAGTGCTCGACGGCGGGCGAGCACCAGGCCGATCAGGCCCAAGGTGCCGAGGCCGACCATGGTGGAGGGTTCGGGGACGACGTGCGGGTTTCCAACATAGGTGTACCCGTCGCCTGCGTCAAAGACCGAGACCTCGAAGAGGGCTTGCCACGTCAGCCTTCCGTCTCCGGCCATGGCTTGCAGGTCGCCGAGGTGGTCCCCCTGCCACCGGAAGGCCCATACCGACCCTTCCTGCAGCGGTTCGGCAAACGCCAGCGCGAGCACCGAGCCCGCCCCGATGGTGAGGGCTGAGAACGAGGAGTTATGGAGGGTCAACCCCGTGGTGGAACCCGGTTGCTGCTGGACCGTCAACGAGGCGCCCCGGGTGATGGTGATCGCGTCGTACACATCCGCACCTTTGCCGAAGACCGGTGAGCTGCCCCCGTCCAGGATTAGGGCCTTGACGCTGACGGTGCCTGCGTTCAGGAGGGTTCCGGCACCGGAAGCGTCGCCGAGCTGGAGCCTCAAGGCCTCGAGCCCGTGCGAGTTCGCGCTGAGAGTCCCGCCGCCGGTGACGTAAATGCTGCCGTTGCCCTTCAGGTCCGCCCCGAGGCTCAACGTGGCGGCCTTGTCCACGTAGGCGGACTGGGGGATATTGCCGACGCTGGAGGTCGTCAACGAGGCGTCGTTGAAGACGAAGAGCAGCGAGGTGACCACGTCGGCGCTGCCCAACGAGAAGAAGCCGCCCCCGGCTTGAAGAAATCCCACGTTGATCGTCCCCTGATGGACGACCCGGGAGGCGTTTTGGAACCAGAAGCTGTTGGCCTCAAGCCCGTGGGCGTTCATGTTCAGCGTGGCGCTGTCGTTCACGCCCAGGTTGCCGCTGAGCTTGAGGTCTGCGCCGAGGTTCAGGGTGCTGGCCTTCTTGAGCGACACGTCGGACGCGATATTGCCCACGTGGGAGGTCGTCAACGAGGCGCTGTTGTCGAGGGTCAGCTTGCCTACCACGTCCGCGCTGCCGAGCGAGAAGGAGCCTCCTTTGAGCTGAAAGTCTTGGACCTTGATCGTCCCGGGATTGACGATCCCCAAGGCGTCGTCGAGGCTGAGTCCGGCGGCGTCAAGCCGGTGCGAGTTCATGTTCAGCTTGGCGCTGCCGGTGACGCCCACCACGCTGCTGAGCTTCAGGTCCGCGCCGGCGTTCAGCGTGCTCGTGTCGTAGAGGTACATATAGGAGGTGATATTGCCGGCGTTGGAGGTCGTCGCCACGGCGCTGTTAAAGAGGTACAGACCGCCGACCACGTCCGCGCTGCCGAGCGGGAAGGAGCCTCCCCTGACCCAGAGCTGGCCCACCTTGATCGCGCCGGGATTGGCGATCAGCAAACCGTTGTCGATGTAGAGTCCGGCGGCCTCAAGGCCGAACGAGTTCATGTTCAGCGTCGCGCTGCCGCTCACCTGCACGGTGTTGCTGACCTTGAGGTCGGCGCCGAGGTTCAGGGCGCTGGTACCGCCCATGGCCACGGAGACGCCGATATTGCCGGGGTTGGAGGTCGTCACCGCGGCGCTGGTTGGGAGGGACAGGGTGCCAACCACGTCCGCACTGCCCAGCGAGAAGGAGCCCCGTTCGATATCGAGGCGTCCCACCTTCAACGTCCCCCGATTGACGATGCCCGAAGGGTCTGAGACCCAGACCTTGGCGGCCTCAAGCCGATGCGCGTTCATGTTGAGGGTCGCGCCGCTGTACAGGTTGACGTCGCTGCCGACCTTCAGGTCCGTGCCGAGGCTCAGCGTGCTGGTATCGTAGAGGGACGCGTAGGAGGCGATATTGCCGAGGCTGGAGGTCGTCAAGGAAGCGTTGTTGTAGAGGTTCACCGTGTCGGCCACGTCCGCGCTTCCGAGTGACAAGGAGCCCCCCCAGACTGCAAGCCTATTCACCTTGATCGTCCCGGGATTGACGATCCCCGAAGCGTTGAGGAGCGTGAGTCCGTCGGCTTCCAGCCCATGCGCGTTCATGTTCAGCGTCGCGCCGCCGTACACGTCCACCCAGCCGCTGAGCTTCAGGTCCGCGCCGAGGTTCAGGGTGCTGGTATTGCTCAGGCCTGCGCCGGAGCTGATGTTGCCGACGTGGGAGGTCGTCACGGCGGCACCATTGCTGAGGGACAGACTGCCAGCCACGTCCGCGCTGCCGAGCAAGAGGGAGCCCCCGCGGACGGAAAGGCCTCTCACCTTGATCGTCCCGCGATTGAAGATCCGCGAGGCGTCGTCGACGTAGAGTCCGTCAGCCTCGATTGCGTGGGAGTTCATCTCCAGGGTCGAGCCGTCGGAGAGGTACACGCTCTCGGCGACCTTCAGGTCCGCGCCGGCGCTCAACGCGCTGGCCGCGTAAAGACTCAAGCTTTGGCCTATATTGGCGACATGGGAGGTCGTCACCAAGGCGCTGTGGTCGAGTGACAGCTTGCCGACCACGTCCGCACTGCCCAGCGAGAAGGAGCCCGCCTCGATTTCAAGGTTGTTCACCTTGATCGTCCCCGGATTGACGATCCCCGAGGCGTCTTCGACCTAGAGCTTGGCGGCCTCAAGCCGCTTGGCATTCATGTCCAGTTTCGCGCCGCTGTACAGGCTCATGGTGCCGGAGGCGGTCAAATCCCGGCTGAGCTTCAGCGTCGACCCTGCGTCCCATAGCGACGCATGGTTGATCAGGCCCGAGGCGGCAACGTCCAGGTCGACGATGTTTCCGAGGTGAATCGTCACATTGTCGCCACTGGTGGGATTCCCGGCAGGATTCCACGTGCTCGGCGTCGACCAATCGCCGTTGGCCTTCGATGCGTAGTCGCCCGCATCGGCCCGTTGCGCGAAGGCCGCGAGCGCGACAACGAACCCGACCGCCAGGGTCCTCAGAGTGGTACTCATTCGACGTGCTCTCCAGAGGGTCATGGGCAGCCACAGAAACGCCCCGTCCCGAAACCCCCCAGTTTGAGGGCTGCATGGACATACCCCATGCACGAGGCCCCCTCTAGCCTAATTACGGCATGCATGAGCGGCAAGGTGCCAGCCTGGTCTTCTTCCTCCTCAGGGCCCATCATGACGCCCGCAAATTCCACCCCGGAACGGGATTGGACGGTGTTTGCCGTCCAGACTTCGTGCGCTTCCGGTCGGTCCCGCCAAGAACCCATCTTCGGATTTACGTGGCCATGGTCTCCAGCAGGACGACCAGCTCGGGCGGGACGGGGTTGTGGCGGGCGTACGTGTCGGGGAAGGGGGTGAGCACCAGCCGGCCGCCCATCTCACCCGCCATCACGCCCGTCTGACCCGACGCGATCGACCGCACGGCGAAATCGCCCAGGCGCGTGGCCAGGATGCGGTCGGCGGGGACGGGCGAGCCGCCGCGCTGGAGGTGGCCGAGGATGATGGTGCGCGTGGGGAAGGGGCAGTTGGCCTGGGCGAGCCCTTGGGCCAGGGCATTTGCCCCGCCCGCCTCGTCCCCTTCCGCGACGACCACCATGATCGATTTCTTCCCCCGCGCCTTCAGCTCCGTCAGTCGCTCGATGATCGCCGGCACCTGGGTGGGCGTTTCCGGGATGCACGCCAACTCGGCCCCGGCGGCCAGGGCCGTGTACAGCGCAATGTAGCCCGAGTGCCGGCCCATCACCTCGACCAGGAACATCCGCTCGTGGCTCTCGGCCGTGTCGCGGAGCTTGTCGACCGCCTCGACGGCCGTCTGCACCGCCGTGGCAAACCCGATGGTGAAGTCGGTGCCCAACAGGTCGTTGTCGATGGTGCCGGGGCAGCCGACGATCAGTCCGTCCCAGAATCGGGCCAGGGCCACGGCGCCGTGGAACGTGCCGTCGCCGCCGATGGGCACCAGGGCGTCGATGCGGTGCTTGCGGAGCGCGGCGGCCGCCTTCTTCTGGCCCGACTCGGCCAGGAACTCGTCGCAGCGGCTGGTCCGCAGGATCGTGCCGCCGAGCGCCGAGAGATTCGACACCGAGCGGAGGGTCATCCGCGCCTGGCCGTCGGCGGCGACGAAGAAGTCCTCGTCCAACAGGCCCTGGTAGCCGCGGAGGATGCCCACCACCTCGTGCCCGGCGGCCAGCCCGGACCGAACCACCGCCCGAACGCAGGCGTTCATCCCCGGCGCGTCGCCGCCGCTGCAGAAGAGTCCGATGCGCATGGTAGACCTCGGGGGGGGGAGTTAGTGGATGGTGGATAGTGGATAGTGCAATGGTGGTCCGTCGTTGGGATACTCCCGATTGGAGGCCCCTTGCGAAACGAAACCGCCGCAAAGCCGATGCGCCGGAAAGACGTTCCTCCGGACACTATTCACTATCCACTATCCACTATCCACTAACCACTATCCACTAACCACTATCCACTAACCACTATCCACTAACCACTAACCACTAACCACTAACCTCTTGCTCAAAACTCCTCGATTTCCAGCGTGTTGTCCCTCATGAACGCCTCGGCTTCCTCGCGGTTGAACACGCTTTCGGTAGCGCCGATGGCGCGGACGCAACTGGCGCCCAGGGCGCTTCCCCAGCGGAGGCAGCCGGCCGGGTCCTCGCCGGCCAACAGGCCGGCGATGTAGCCCGCGTCAAAGGCGTCGCCGGAGCCGGTCCCGCCGACGAATTCCACCGGGTACACGCCGGCGCGGAGCCTCAGCCCCTCGGTCACCAGGACGCAGCCGCTGCCGCCCTGCGTGATGACCACCGTCTGGGCCCCGTCCCGGCGGAAGGCCTCGGCCTGCTTCACGGGGTCGCGCAGGCCGGTGATGATCGTGGCCTCGTCGTCGTTGGGCAGGAAGACGTCGGTCTCGGGCAGGATCTTCCGCAGCGTATCGCGGTAGTGTTTCCCGCCGAACAGGACGACGTCCAACACGGTCTTGGCCCCGCCGGCCCGGGCCGCACGGAAAAGCTCCACGAACTCATCGGTCTCCAGGCCCGGCATCATCAGGTACCCGCCCACGTAGAGGACCTTGGCCTGGCGGACCCAGTCGGGCGGGACGTGATCGACGGTGAAGCGGGTGTTCGCCCCGGGCGTGCTGATGAACCGCCGGTCCTGCCCCTTCACGTTGATGACCATGGTGCTGGCCGTGCCGCTGCCCCGCAGCCGGTGGATCCCCGCCGTGTCCACGTTGCCGCCGGCCAAGGTCTTGAGGATGAACTCGCCGAACACGTCGTCGCCGACGCACCCCGACACCCCCACCCGCACCCCCACCTTCGCCAGGTCCAGGCCCGCGTTCGACGCGCAGCCGCCCAACGCCAGTTGGATCCGGTCGGTTGGCACCAGCTCACCGGGCTCGGGCACCCTCCCAATGGGGGCACAGACATAGTCAGCGAAGAGGATCCCGGCACAGAGGCAA